>Ga0080013_1000715_pt1 | contig 46127 bp, 55 predicted proteins | sample ETNvirenome_6_85_FD_69236 | JGI IMG/M metagenome (GOLD analysis project Ga0080013, IMG submission 69236) | Marine viral communities from the Pacific Ocean - ETNP_6_85 (SPADES assembly) (version 2) | ecosystem: Environmental > Aquatic > Marine > Oceanic | place: Pacific Ocean | collected 2013-06-19
AGGGTCTTCCTGCCACTGTTTCTCGTCATCACCCACATAGTTCATGATGATACGCCTACCAAGCTCGTACGGACTCATCTCGGCGTTCAGAGAGAGGCTAGGGATACCCTTCTTTGCCAGATGACATTGCCATTGAAGGGCGAGAGCCGTCTTGCCATGCGACGGTCTCGCCATAATGATACACACCTCACCGGCTCCAATGCCGTCTATTGACTGGTCGATAGGGTAGATACCTGAAGGCATATGCCGTTGGTTCTTAGATCTATTGAAGTATACGTTGACGCAATCAAGTAGAGTTTCTTTCTTCTCTACTGCTGTGGTTCTTTTTCGTACAGAGGCATATGCGTTATCAACAGTAGCTTCTATCCAGCCGATGCCTTTGTAGTAGCCTTCTTTATCACACCAAACCTCGATAGCTTTTATGATTTCATCGGTCGGGACTCTTTGGTATACGAGTTCACATGCGATTTGAAATACAATGGCACTACGGGAATGATCACTAAGATGCTCCGGTAAATGACCCTCCCAGCGGGCAGCAAACTGGCTATTAGGAGAGGCAAGTAGCTCCTGTACCTGTTCACTTAACTCGCTAGGAGGGTCGGGCGGAACAACCGATTGACTCAGTTCGATGCAGACTCCCTCTAAATCTTCAATCGAACAAAGTTCAAAATTTGGAAAGTCTACTGTCGCCCATTCATACGAGGGTTCAACAAATCGGCTCTCGTTCCACCACGGATACCGGATAAGGTTACCATATCCCTTGTTTTTTAGCTTATCTTGTCTTGGGTATATCTCATCAAAACCAATTGATAACTGATTGTCTACGCCCTGCCAAAACCTTCTGGCGAGATAAGCAGGCACAGGCTCTGTGAAGAATATCCATACGTGTGCGCCTGTACCACTACTGCTTATCTCCATTACAGGATCTAGACCCAATTCCTGCACGAAGAAGTATGTTGTCTCTGCCTTATCTTTCCACGCCACATCAGGGCGGTCTTTATGATTATCAAAGTCAACGCAGGTACACATGACCGTGTTATCCTGCTCCATCAGGTAGAATCCGTAGCACTTCTTGCCACCTAGATGGTCTTCGACAATATCATCAGCAGTAACAGCCTTCTCAACAGGTCTGAAGTTACTGCCTACAGGTTGGATAGCTACTATCCCATCCCTGCCTTTGAACCGTTTAAGTATGTATTCTGCACGTTGAGTGTTCATGTTCCGTCCTTGAAAAGTAGGGGCGGGGGTACACACAACCCCCGCCCCTTAACCCTAACTTCGGCTAGAAAGGATTGTCATCGCTACTACTCGATGATGCGGCAGGGGCATCAGCCGCAGCGGTTTCCCCGCCAAAGATAGAGTCGATTGCCATAAGCTGCTCATTGTTTAATTCAACAGCGGCGGGCTTAGACGGACTACGTGGTGTAGATACACTCCAGTTCGGGAAGTCCGAATCTTCACGTTGTTTGCAATAGAATTCTGCTTCATGTCCGATAAGCGTTTCGCTACCGTTCTTGGCAAGACCTGAGATCTTACCAGTGAACCCAAGCGCCTTTATGGAATCACCTACCCACTCAGCAGCCTTGGTAGTCAGAGGTAGCCACATCGAGACGAAATTCTCGGTGCTGTACTCCTCACGAGTACCATCGGTATTTAGCTTTTGTAGAGGTGTTAATTGTAACCAGAGTTGGGGCGTACCCTTCTTTGATTGTGTAAGGTCGTGATCAGTAACACGACAACGATAAAGTCCTGTCTGCCATTTAGCCATTAGACTTACCTTTCTTTAATGCTTCTAAAAAGTTGTTCCAACCCTCCTTGGCAGATTTGCCAAGTGAAAAGGATTCGGGTAGACCGTGCCTGTTCTTAGCATCCCAAGCTGCTCGTCGCTCACAGTAAGCGATTCGCATTGTACCACCGGAAGCCTTTCGTTTGTCTTCATCTTCGATAGTTGTCAGGAAATTTAAGAACAATACAATGTCTGCCCACTTGTGGGTTAAACCCCATGCACTAGCGTGCATATCAGGGGTATAGCGATCATAGTCTGCACCGGCGGGATTCTTGAAGGTCGCAACCTTCGTGTGCGTGACGAGAACTACTCGCATACCCTTTTCATTTCGCAGGCGGTCAAGTTTAACAAGGAACGCATCCCAAAGTGGGGCAGCGACCCTGTATCCACGACCATATCCTGCAAAGCCTCGCTCCCCGAAATCGCCACCAAACTCTTTGTCCGTAACGTGTCGGTAGAGCATTGCTTCCGCACCATTCGCACAATCAAGTGCAAATGTTTTGTACTCATGGTCACCCTCTAAAAGGGCATCCACGAATTCATCTAAATCGCTCCACGATTTCACGTGGATGCGAGGTGTTTCATCTGCCTGTCCAGAGTCAACAAGGGTATCTAACCCTGTCTCAGTCTCCGTCATCACGACGATAGGTGAGGGTGCTTGAGTTAAGAATGAGGTCTTACCTACGCCTTCTACACCTTGAACTACCATAGCAATTGGCCGGTTCACCGGCTTCATCTGAATAGACTTGAGTAGGTCAGATGCCCTACTTGCTTTCGTCTTTGTGTTCATCAGCTTGCTCCGCTGTAAATGTTTGCCACCAATTTTCAAGTGCAAGGTGGAATGCCTTGCCAAACGCTAAGGCCGGTGGTGTTTCCGTCCTTCGTTGTATCCCGTATATATATCTCCAGTAATACTTACGCCTACACGTAAGGAATGTACTCATGCCTGAATAACTAAGAGTGTTATCAGCACTAATGGCTGACTTCTTGCGAGGTTCCCACCTCACATTCTCAGGGTCTTCCACGCCCCTGCATAGAGTCATAAACTCACATGGGCTACCATACTTCTCGCACATGGTAGTGTTCTGATACCACGCACCTGTCTGCGTAGCCTGCTCAATGTCCTTGGCGACATGCACAAGATCATTTAGAGTCTCTGCCATCTGTTGTTCACTACGCACCACATTGCCCACACGAATAAAATACTTGTCAGGATTAGCGTCCACTTCATGTACGCACCTAAGCTCAAATAGTGCCGGTGATTCACGGTCAGGACATACGCCATCCCCATCCAAAGCATGTCCGAAGTAAGTTCCATGTTCTTCTATCTCACTCTTGGTTCCAATCGCTCCCTCTTTGCCAGCGGGAATACGCTTAGGTTTAATAGTTAGTTTGCGCACTACATCGTAGATGGTTTGATCTATGGGATTGCCATCGAGATACTTAGCTAGGTGATAGAGAGATACCTGCCCATCGTAAGCTAGCTTTTGGAAGTAAGCATCGGATGGTTTAACATCACGTCCAATGGTCTTGTGTTCGACCATCACAGTCTCACCATAGTTCTCGACCATCGTGTCAATCATACCGACATAGACCATATCGGTTTGCGGTATGTTGAATCGCACAGCTTCTTCAACCGATAGACATCGCCAGACATTATCGTCGGCGTAGCGGTTATGATAACCCCTGACTAACGCTTTGAGCTTAGATAGCTCAAACATTACTACATCAGGTAAGTTACTTAGGCTTCCTAGTGCGTTTTGTAAAGCAGCTTCCATTGCTTCCCGATAAATCCCGCAGGTACTCCGTTGCCTGCTCAAAATTTATGAACCTCTTAATCACAACTCCAATTGGTGCTATCACACACCAGTGCTTATCGGCTTCAAGAAACCGAATGCTCCAGCGATTATTATTCTTTTCGTCCCTGAACATCCTTGTCCTCCAAACTTCTTCGAGTTTGCTCCTCGATGAAATGCTCAAGGGCGGTAGGTGTTGTCATCCAAACGCGACCTACCTTATAGGCACGTAAACCCTTGGAAATCCATCTGCGGATTGTACGTGGATGCCTACCCATGAGCTTTGCAGCTTCCTCGATAGTCAACTTATCTTCGTTACTAAAGTAACTCATGTCTCCCCCTCATGTCCTTTATTGTACACAAAGGTTCAAGTATGTCAATGGGGGATTCCGATAAAATAATCGGACAGGTATGTTGCTTCACCTGTTGACAAGCGGAGTGTGAGAAGACTACACTGTGTATAATTGGTATAAGATGGTAACGATTAGTAGGTCAGACCTAAGATCGTGGCCGCCGCCCCTAGCGGGCGGCCACTACTATATATACTATATAGAAACATGTAGTCGCCGGTTCTTGCTGGCAACTTCGTGATTGGGGTTAGCCCCGTTGAGTAAACTCTCCTCAGCGGGGCTATTTTAATGCGCTAAAACAGAAATGTTTGAGAGAGTCTGCGCTTAGACATCTCGACATACTCAGGATTGATCTCAATCCCAATGTATTTTGCACCGCATTTATTAGCGACGATGCCTGTTGTACCTGAGCCACTGAACGGGTCTAGCACTGTACCACCTTCGGGACATCCTGCCAGTACGCAGGGCTTAACCAATGCCTCCGGCCAAGTGGCGAAGTGCGCACCTTTGAATGGTTTAGTGTTTATATCCCACACAGACCGCTTGTTACGCTTGAAGTCAGCAGGCATATACTCGGATCTATCCCTAGCTAAGTCAGGTCTTTCCTGTGCATAGTCACCGGCCTTATTGTTGGTGGTCTTCCTGCGTTTGAAGTCCTCCACGTTCTCAGGTGAACATGGTTCCTTGATTGCTTCATGGTTGTAGTAATACTTCCTACTCTTTGACAGTAGAAATAAATACTCATGGGCAGTGGTTGGCCTATCCTTAACGGGGCTTGGCATAGCATTGGGCTTATGCCATATGATGTCCTGTCGCAAATACCAACCATCGTCCTGCAATGCAAAGGCTACTCTCCACGGTATGCCAACTAAGTCTTTAGGCTTTAGCCCTTCAATCTTGTTATTAACCGCATGTGCCTGTCCTGTCCGACCATCACGGTTCTTAGGATCGGTATGGTCACCCTTATGACCTGTCCCTGCATAGGTATCGCCTAGGTTTAACCAGAGCGTACCATCGTCCCTGAGTACACGTCTAACCTCACGGAATATCTTGGTGAGGTTAGATACATACTCGGATGGTGTAGACTCTTGTCCTAATTGCCCGTCCATGCCGTAGTCCCGTAAACCCCAATAGGGCGGGGACGTGATACAGGTATGTACCACGCCCCCGTCTAGGGTCTTGAGAACATCGAGGCTATTGCCTGTGAGAATCATCAAGAACCTCGACTTCCATAGCATCTGTTATCACACCTAAGTCATAGGGGTGACGGGAGTGAACATCCTTTAGGCGGTACGTTGGCGGGATGTGTTTATCAACATCTTCCTCCAATAGCCACCAGCAAACTCCTGATCTGTTCTTGCCGCCATGTTGAACTAACACAGTACCCTCAGTGAACGTCACGTTCTTAGGGTGACTCCAATTGTTATTCTCAGCTTTATGGCTGCGCAACAAGCGTATCTTCATATCATTAGTGATTTCAATATCTTTCATCGCTACTCTCCCGAAAAAGTTTCTGCCAAAGTTTCTTTAAGCTAGCATAGCTACGCTGCAAGCTGATGCGTGCCTCGTTTGCTTCTGCCTTTGTCTGATAGCTGCCCACTACGGGGCAGCTATCGTTATTGGGGTCATCGAAGTCCCATCCCGTGGATGTACGGTAGGGTAAACCTAATCTCTTAATCATAGATAACTCTCTTTCTAAAATCGTGTTGGGGTAAACTCGATAAGTGCATTTTACCACACTTGATTCATTCTGTCAAGTAGGAATCTGACACCCTATCCTCCTTGATCGTCATATTCGTCTCGAATCTTTAACAATTCGGGAATATAACCGTCAAGTATTCCAAGGTCTTCTACCTGATCTTCGATCCTAACCTTCAATCGGGTAATAGCATCCTTGTCTAATTTCTTTTGCTCCTCAGCACGTAGTGCAATTACATCTTCCTCGGTAATGCCAACGATTTTGAAATCATTACGTTCCGCAGACTTAACGATGTTATGAACCTTGCCTTGCGACCAGAGCTTACAGCCTCTTGCTAAGAATCCTAGTTCATTGAGCTTCTTAGCGATTCCGTAGTAACTAATCCCATCTCGTCTCCATTTCTGCATTAAGTAGAGTTTATATCTTTCCTTATTGTGAGCCACGACCCATCCATTGGGTTTGCCATCCTTACCGACTCCACGTTTGAATCCGTAGGATAGCTTACCTCCCGTGTCTCTACCGATGGACTTCAGGTATCGCATAGATTCCTTTGTCCTCTCGGATATGGCTTCACGTTCCCACTGAGCCACGGTAACAAGAAGGTTAAGAACTAACCGTCCTGATGCTGTGCTGGTATCAACAGAGTCTTTGACAGATACCAAACGGTACTTGTCGAAGTAGTTGTTAATCAGGAATGTGAAGTCATTGAGATTGCGACTAATCCGGTCAAGTGATTGAACGATAATCCCATCTGCCACACCTTTCTCAAGTAGATTGAGGCATGACTTGAACCCATCACGGTCGATTGTCTTCCCTGACTTCTTATCAAAGAAAACATCTACGAGGCTATGATCCATAGCCTCGCAGTATTTTCCAATGGAGATAGTTTGCTTCTCGATTGTTTGTTGATCTACAGTAGAAACTCTACAGTAACCAACTAGGTTTAAGCTGTCTTTATTCATAGAACACCTCACTCATGTCTCGTAGATCCTCAAGATACTGACTGTCTTCATGTGCCTGTTCACGCTTACTCTGCAAGTGCAGTTCAATGTTAGCTAGGATACATCCGATAAGACCCGCTATTAGTAGGTAGTCGAACATTAGAATTTCCTTATTCGTAATTGGGTAAATGGCTGATGTTTCGTTCTTTTGAACTCATCAGGTAAGGTACACACCTCACGACATAACCCCCTGCCCCATTACAGGGCAGGGGGTATTTGCCATTCAATTAAGCAGATACTAGTAGGGACTCTGCCTTTCGGACATGTGTATCCCTGTTAGCCAAGAGTACACGGTCATACTCTGTAGGGCGGCCACGTCGACTAGCATCGTGCTGAGCATGGCCTTGGATGCTATTAAACATTTCCCATGCGGAGACACGTGGTTGCCGGTGGTCGATGCGACCACGACCCGATGCGTATCGTTCCCGAATCAATCGGTTGATGATAGACTCAGCACGATTAACGTGGATGGTACGTGACCGTCCTTCATCGGTAGGAACCTGACCGTAGATGCTGTTCATTACAGCCTCTACGTCTACCTGACGTGATTCCATTGCGGATACAACGTCACCTAGCCGCTCCCAACCATCACGCAAACCTTCAAACGATGCACGCAGATCTCGCATCTTATCCCTAAGACTGTGTGTGTGCCGGATAGAAACACTTGTAGCCTTTACGGTTTCAAGCATTGCCAAGTTGCGGCAAAGATCTCGGAAGTAGCCAACTGATGCACGGAATGGTTTTCCATCATATCCCGCCGAAATGTAGATGCGGGGAAAGATGTTATCTTCCGTACCGAAAATCGAAAGCCGATTCTCATTGGTTGGTGCAACTGTCACGTAATGACCATTATTAAAATGGCAATTGACGCTAACATTGCCGTCAAACAACTCAGATGCAGTCTCAACCAAGGCTGTAACGTCCTCGGTCGTGTGTGGGGTATAGCGGTCAGTGACGCTGCTATTGCCGACGACTTTGCAAGTGTCTTCCCTGAAAAGACCGTACCAAGGTGTCCTCATATTATCAGGTGCTGACAACGGGTATTTGCCAACGGTGAAGTTAAAGGTATCACGGACAGCCTGAATAGCTTCCGTGGTTGTTACGTCATTAAGTCTCATTTTAACTCTCCAAAATGGGGTTGAATGGAATCTGCCATCGTCAGATGCGGAGCGATAAACCTCCGCATGACACCACACGTTGTGGTGTTTCGGCTTAAAAGTTATGGTTAATTAAAACTAAAAAATCTTTGCGTTTTCCACCTCTTTGGAATGTGTCACTAGGTGGTACAACCACCATTGCTCCATTTTTCCAACCAACCTTACGGGCAGCCTTAACAGCATCAGAATGGTTTTTAAATCTACCAATGATGTGGGTAGCATTTTTTTGATCTGTAGTAAGCATTATTCTCTCTCTTTCGTTAATTGGGGTTAGTGATAAGAGTCAATATAAACTCTTGTCGGTAGTTGTCAAGTACCTACTTGACATTATTAGGGTTTACGCTTCTAAAACAAACGCAGCAACTAATGACACGTAGGTCATAGTTGCCTCAGTTGGTTCTCCACTATCAAAAATAGATAGTATTCCTTCTTCTTCAGCTTCTTCAATCTCTTTCAGATTCCATTCGCATACCAATTTCATCACACGCTTAGCACGTTCATGTGCATCGTTTACGTGGTTGTTGAATACTACTCCATATGGTGTTCCGAAATATTCATCAAGTCCTTCAACTAGCTTCTTGAAATTGGGGTATTTATGCTGTTTAGTTTTCATCGTTCTCTCTCTTTCGTAATTAGGGTTTAACGTGAACCCCCACATGGGGTTCACGAAGTCACCGTCTAGGACTCGAACCTAGATGTATTCCATTCGGTGACGGGCAAGGGTTACGCTTGCCATTCATCCCAATCACCGTTGCTATCGGTTATTCGGATTTCGTTTTGACTAGGCCAGTAGTCAAGTATGAACACCGGTTCATACTGACTATCGGAATGGAATTCAATTTCACAGTGTGATATTCGTAGGGTGTTATCGTCACTGTCAATCCATGTCTTAATTGTCTGCTTAATGCTTATCTCAGTGTGTCCAAAGCAGTTTAGGTAGGTCAGGACTGGCCTAACATAGCTATTGAAGCCATCCTTATCCGGTGTTTTCAAATAACAGCCTTGTAAGCAATGGTATAGCTCTTTATGGCCTAGGTATTCGGAAGTAGCCATTGTAATTCTCTCTTTCGTGATAGGGGTTTAACGTGAATCCCCCCATGGGATTCACGAAGTCACCGTTTGGGACTTGAACCCAAATGTCTGCCAGTCGGTGACGGTGGTGGCTATCTGTCGCCTAAGTAGATAGTTACCGACCACCAATAGTCGGTGGGTTCGCTTTCGTCCATGCGTTGAATTGCGTTGCCGTAATCCCCCTTGATCCTCAAATTTCCACTAATGTAAATACGGTCTGTTTGCTCATCTTCTCGTTCAGCGATATGAAATATTAAATCCTTGGTAATCTTGTCTGAATAAAGGGGGTCGCAATTATCAATTCTCCCCCCTTGGTTACCTTCGAGAAATTCTATTTGGGAACACCAATAGAAATCTCTGACATAGTGTGGTTCACTGATACGTGAACTGTTTCGGTTTTCACGTAGAGTTTTTCTTAGTTCTGATATTTCAGCGCGCTTCCGTTCATCAATCAAGTCATGCAGATCTGACATTTTGAAATCGTTGATTCGGAAATCTATTGCCTCTAGAAACTTTGAATTCTTAATGGCTGAATCTCTTAATTCGTTGGTAATCATTGTAATTCTCTCTTTCGTGATAGGGGTTAAGCAGTTGCTAAAGGGTTCTTTCTGTATTCACAGTAGATCGGAAGCATTTCAAGAAGGTTTTTAGCTGAAGCGTTCGCATTGTTGTAGGCGTATACGTATGCTTCAACAGTTACTTGACCGAAATTGTGACTGACCAAATCAGCGGTTGTGATAGTTGCCCCACCATCAAGAGGCAGTATCTCAATCCAAAATTCGTAAAGATACTTTGGAATGGTATCAGAATCTATTTTTAACAAGCCTCTCAATTTAGAGTCGCCTTGTTCCCTAAGCCATAGGCTGTCCGGTGTAGCGGCTTTTCCAACCACAATCCCGATTCGGTCATAGCTATCCCTGACCAAATCTCCGATTTTGATTCCGTTGCTATTCTTATATTTTGACATTGTAATTCTCTCTTTCGTTTGGGGTTTAGTGCTGTTTCATCCTTTTGGAATCATCAGGCGAGCTACGCAGCCCACTACAGCCCCTCAGTGGCCGTCTAAAGCCACTGAGGGTGTTTAGGGTTAGTTATTCAGGTCAGCAAGTTTGTACTCACCTGATGCAATTTTAGAACGTGTTTCGGCGATACCCTCGTTTAAGAATTGGTTTCGGTAGCTTCCTGTAGTTGCGGAATAGTCCCAATAATTTTCGTCAAGGGTTATGCCGTCAGTGTTGCGGATAGCAATTGTGGTGCCGTAAGACACAAACGATTGGCCTAATTCACTTGAAATAACTACTTGATCCTTTGAAGGGTTACCAAATTTGGTAGGCATTTTTGTAATAATCATCGCAAAACTCTCTTTCGTAATTAGGGGTAAGGTACTGCCTCATCAGCAGTCGGTTCACTCGACCGACTAGGACGCCCAATATGGGCGTTTCGGTTACCTAGGTTGCAGGCCAAGCTATTCGCCAACAGTAGTCTGCCAAGTACCTACTTATCACTTCTGACCGCTTGAGTACCGGCGATAGTACCAACTCGATGACTTTGCTGGCGGCTTCAGCAAGTGCGTTGCCCGCTTCCGTGCAATCGTATCCGACCGTGTACAATTCCCAAAAATCGGGGTCAGACTCGATGGTGTTCTTGCCATTACTCCAAGCGTCACGTATGGCAACTTGAAATGTAAGATCGGCTTCGGTGTCTGATGCACCGAATCTGGCGTATTTGTCTTGGACTTCGGTGAAATCCCTAATGGCCTTACGCAGTTCAGTAAACTTGGTGTTAATTGCTGCACTTCTTTGGATAATGTCTTGAAGTTTCATGATAATTCTCCGTGTTGGGGTTTAAGTGACCTGTCATCATCAGAGTCGGTAGGTCAATTCCGGCGGACGCGCCGAAGCGCGTTTCGACTATTCGGGGATGCCATAGGCGGATTCTACAGCTTCATTACACTCATCACAGTGAATGGGGTCACCTTCGTGATGTGTATGCCCCTCATCGTATTCCCCTGCACATTTACCGCACAATAAAGAGCCATCGTCAGTGATGTAAATGATTGGGTAGCCGCCGATTCTAGTGTGTTCATATGGCATCTGATTGTCTCCGTGTTGGGGTTAGTTGTTCGCTGTGGCTCAGTGCCACGGTTCAAAGTCTATCAGGTTTATCGGCACTGTCAACACGGGACTTGACAGAATTGGGGGGATATTGTGGGGATATGAGTAGAGAGAGACGACGTAAACCCCTATAAACAAAGGACTTACGTCGCTGTCAAGTTGGTGGCATTTTTATGGGCTATTCGAGTGGGCTACCCAACATGACAGTGCTAGGCACTAGGATTATGGGTGTTTTATTATTTTGTAGGGGGGGGAGGGGTATGCAGTAGTGTAGCTATATCCAATCCATACCCCCCCGCCCACGCGCGGGACTCCTAACGTATATCCCGCATCAGCCGAGATACCAATTTTCGACCCTATGGAGTATCATTGGATTGAAAGGAGACTCACATGGCGGAAAATCTTGAGTCTGTCGAATTATTCAACGCTTGGCGTTGGGATTGCACTGAATGTGGCAGGGAGAATTTCGAGCGTGCTATACACATATCTAAAGAGTTGATGAATGAGTGTATAAGCATTGACTGCGAGGATATGGACTTAATGGTGTTTCCGAACGATGTTAAGTGCAGATTCTGTGGTTGCAGGTATATAACAAAGCTCTTCGGCTTTGAGGAGGAAGAATGACTCAATACACCATCCCTTTCATTTAGAAGTTACCGTAGGGGAAATCGAATATGGAGATGCTGATTAAGGTTGGTGATTCAGGATCAGCAACTGGATACAAAGATGGCGACATTGTTGAGGCGTTTAGTACAGATCGCATTCTTAAGGCTAATGCTGAAACGATATGCTCATCAACTGAACGCCAGTTGGATGACGTATCGGGACTCAACACAAGCGGTACGATTCACGAAGCCCGTTTGGTCACCTCCTCAGAGTATAAGTTTGTCCGCACTGGTGACAATGTAGAGAGAACTAATCTTATTACCGGAGAGGTTACTGTCCACAACAAGACAACCGATGAACGCATAGATGTAGATGAGTACTTAAGACGACGACTCAGATCCGCTAGCCATAATATATTTGGCGGCACAGGTTCAGAGTATTGGTATGGTGGATCTATTAACTACGATTCGCAGGCCCTATGGGATGAAATCGAGAATAGGTCTGACCACCTTAGAGTAAACAATAAGCACTGGCATCTTACCCCAGCCGAGCAAACATTCTTCTTCCCCATCTCATGTTGCGGGCATCATGGACATGAGGATGATATATCTCACTCAACTGCTGAGCTACGAACCCATTCTATCACGGAAGACAACGGCACCCCTGAACCCATACTAATAGCCCGCAGAGAGTGGATGGTTCCCTACTGGGATTTGGCTTCAGAATTTGGGGTTAATGTGGATGACATAAGAAGCCCCACGATGATGGTTGATGCCAGACTAGACTCTGAAAGTCCACAGCTTGATAACACTGAGGTTAATAAAATAACGGGTGGTCTAATTTAATGGCAACTGTAACAACTAGCATTGGTACTAACACAAGCATAGATACTGAAACACCCAATGGTGGTTCAGGGTCTAACCCATACACGGTAACATTTGGTACAGATCCTACTGGAGTTAGCGTTGGGGACTCTGTGCAATTCGACAATGGAATGGGAACTGTATATGTATATCTTGTGACAGGAATATCTGGTAGCAACTACACGCTAAAGTGGATAACGGGAGGATCTGCAACAAATCCGTATGGTATTGTTGATATGTCATACAGCCAAGCGGCTGGTGTATTCAAAAGAACCTATAGCACAATCACTCTATGGGAAAGCGACCTAGATAATACAAGTTATTACTCAAGTAGTGACGATGCAGTTGGTGAAGTATACAACGACTCGGTTCTAAATGAGAGATTCATTATAGATGGAGGTGGAACGGTAGGTCTTGGTAGCGTTAAGCTAACATCTCCATCATCGCAGAGACATGATGGAACCGAAAATAGTGGAGCAAGAATTCAATATACAGGAACAAGTTCACCCACTATCGTGCTTAAACGTAATGATGTAACTGTGGAATGGCTTGAACTTGATTTAAGCAGCACTGGGTCGGGGGTTCTTTCTGGAATAAACTTTGGTGCAAATGCGCACACCGATGTATTTTTTAACAACAATATAGTTCGTGACCTAAAAGATCAATCCAACGATTTAAATGGAATCTATGTCTGGGGAAGCGGGAGTGGATCTAACACTCGGCATTGCCTAAATAATATTATTTACAACATTGAGGACAGCAATGACTCAGCATTTGGTATTAGAGTTGAGTCTTCAAACTATCCGGTAAATTTGTACAACAATACGGTGTACTATGTCAAAACCGGATCTGGATCTGAGGACGCATACTGCATAGCGGTGAAGGACACAGATGCTGTTCTGAAAAATAACATTGCAGCAAGACCCATCGGCGGTGATAACCTGTGCTTCGGTGGGGCCAGCTTTTCGGGCGCAACGACAGACTACAATTTGTCTACAGATTCTACTGCAACCGGAACAAACTCTGTAACTGGAGAAGCATACGGAGATCTGTTTGTTTCTGATACGGCGGGAACCGAAGACCTCCACCTGAAGGCAGGTGCCGATGCTATCGGTGCTGGAACAGACTTAGGAACATCACCAACAAATGTTAATATAGATATTGACGGACGTGATCGTGATTCATCTGGTGACACGTGGGACATCGGTGCCGATCAAACTGCCGTAGCCAGTACAGCTTTACCAATGGCAATGAACATTTACAGGCAGATGAGGAATTAAGATGTTTTTAAAGCAGAGTACAGCCAGTCAGGCAGTGGTTATAGGTCCATTCCTTGATGAGGACGACGGTAAGACAGCCGAAACAGGCTTAACCATTTCAAACACGGATATACGTCTGAGTAAGGCCGGTGCTAACATTGTCGCAAAGAACAGTGGTGGTGGTACGCATGACGAGCTTGGTTTCTATCAGATCACGCTTGATGCAACGGATACCAACACGGTTGGCGAGTTGTTGATTGCTGTGCATGAGTCGGGCGCACTACCGGTATTTAAATACTGTTATGTGTTGGAAGAGGCCATTTACGATGCTTTATTTGCTGCTAGTGCTTCTGCTTTTGATAGCAATGCTCGTGTCGATGTGGCTAGTATTGAGGGTTCTGATGCCACCGATCAAATAAATGCTGCTTGTGATGCAGCAATTGAGACGTATGGTTTAGATCATCTGGTATCTGCGTCTGTTGCGGGCAGTGATGTAGCGGATAACTCGATTGTGGCTAAACTTGTAAGCAAAGAGAGTACGGCTGACTGGGATGATTTTGCAAACACTACTGATAGTTTGCAGGCATTGCGTGATCAAACAGGTAGTGGTTTGACTGCAATACCGTGGAATAGTAGCTGGGATGCTGAGGTGCAGAGTGAGTGCAATGATGCTTTGGTAGCTTTGGGTTTAGATCATATGGTTAGTGCATCAGTTGCAGGTTCAGATGTTGCAGATGACTCAATCATTGCCAAGTTGGTTAGCAAGGAAAGTACCGCCGATTGGGATGATTTTGTTAATACGACTGATAGTTTGCAAGCTCTAAGAGACCGTGGAGATGCTTCTTGGATAACTGCAAGTCCACCTACAGCAGCCTCTATTGCTGATGCAGTATGGGATGAAGCTACAAGTGGTCACACATCATCAGGAACATTTGGTGAGCAAGTTAAAACAGACATTGATGCTATTCTCACTGACACAGCAGAGATAGGTTCAGCGGGTGCTGGGCTTACCGCAGTCCCGTGGAATAGCTCGTGGGATGCTGAAGTTCAAAGCGAGTGTAATGATGCACTTGTGGCGATGGGGTTAGACCATCTTGTAAGCGCATCGGTATCAGGTAGCGATGTTGCGGATAATTCTATCATTGCACAGCTTGTCAGTAAGGAAAGCACTGCTGACTGGGATGACTTTGTTAATACTACGGACAGCCTTCAGGCCCTTAGGGATAGAGGTGATGCCTCATGGACAACCGGAGGGGGTGGTAGTGCTGCTGACATTGCGGATGCAGTATGGAATGAAGCTGCCGGAGATCATACCAGTTCAGGATCGTTCGGCAAGTATGTCGCAGACATCCTGACAGATACAGCGGTCATCGGAGCCAATGGTGCTGGCTTGTCAGCGATACCGTGGAACAGCAGCTGGGATGCTGAGGTACAGAGCGAAGTAACAGACGCTCTGAATGCTTACGATCCGCCTACTAAAGCTGAGATGGATGCCATGTGGACAACAGATCTTACCGAAGCCTACGCAGGGGACGGAGAGAATGGAACACCTTCCGAATTACTCTATATGATTTTGTGTGCTGTGAGCGAGTTTTCTGTGTCCGGCACAACGATTACAGGTAAGAAGCTGAACGGAAGTGACACGGCCATGACATGGACGATTAATCATGCAAGCAATCCGAGTAGTAGAACAAGGGCCAGCTAATGCCGATTAAAGACCTTATTGGCCCCGGATTTATCGGGTCTGATACAGTTGAATTCATCGTTACCCGTGGCTTGGGTGCGATTAATACTTATGTGCCTTTATACTTTAAATCAAATCATATCATTGGTGATCAGACCGACGATGAGTTGTTTTTAAAGGGGTTACCTGTTACAGGTTACACCTTTGCATTGGTTGCCGTAGCTAACGGTGCCGCCGTTACAAGCGGCACCGTAACAGTAAAGATTACCAAGGATGGTGGTACTCAAGGTTCATTGGACGCAACTCCTGTGCATGAAGGCAATGGTCAGTGGAGCATAAACCTTACTGCGACAGAGATGGATGCTGACATTGTTGGTATTGCTATCACGCACTCCAGTGCTGTTCCCCAGTATTTCACTTTGGAGACACGATGACAAAGAAGCGGAAGCGACCGGGATATTCCCTATTTATTGAACGGATGAAGCGAGAGGGTCGCTACAACGTATTCAAGGAATACTATGACGGTTTCATCAAGGATGGTCTTTCCACGATGAAGGCCACCTATCAGGCGTGCCTGAAGACAGGCTATGACGGCCCTGATGCGGAGAGAAAGCTGTACGAGGAGCATCTTGAGAAGGAGATGTCAGCAGAGCGTAGGGAAGCACACAACGCTGAGATGCGTGCTAACGAGCTTGAAGAACTAGACATAAATGACGTAAAGCGATTATCAGAATACAACTTGAGTGAAAGTGATTTGCCGGAGGAGATAGCTTGGGTTTACCATAGCCTGCACAAGTGCAAGGGCGACCGTGATGAATGGTTTGTCGCATCGGAGGAGGCACCTTCACCGGGTGCTTGGTCGATGTTGTGCTGGGCAGTGGATAACACAGGTAAGTTTATGGAGATTGTCATTAAGGAGGAACTCAAGTTGAGTTCTGCCAAGGATGATGATCAGTCAATGCGTGCAACGGAGCATAGCATTGATGTTATATCTCAACTCTTGAATGACATTGGCGGAGGTCACGATGAGAAAAATGTTGGAATCCCTTTTTCTTCTAGCGGGTAGTATTTGTTGCATACTCGTTGGTATGCACTATGGTTTGGCAGTCTATCAGCAGTACAAGCAGGTTCAGTTGATGGAAGCTGCACAAAAGGCGATTAAGATGCAGATGGAGTATTTTGAAGAACATACTCCTCCTGATCCAAGACTGAATTCAGCATGACGAAACTATACGAGCAAGTTCCGAAGGACTTAAAGAGTAACTTAGAGTACCGTAGGGACTTGTTGCGTTGGGCTGATACTAAGGAGAAGCAGCGTATTCTGTTTACTGGGTGTCAGCAGGATATTCTGTTTTTCATTAACGCCTTCTGTTGGTTATATGAGCCGAGGTCGTCCCGACTAAGGGGGACGACCTCGAATATCATTCCTTTCATAACCTATGGTTATCAGGATACGTCTTTCTTAGACATGCACGAAAACCTTGGTCAAAGAGACATAGGTATTGAGAAGTCTCGTGACTTGGGTGCAACGTGGATGTTCCTCACCCTTTACTTTTATCATTGGATGTTTCGTCCAATGACAAGTTTGGGGATTATGAGCAGAACGGCTGACTTGGTAGATAAGCCGGGTAAAAAGGATACCTTGATGTGGAAGTTGGACTTCCTGCTCAAGGGTGAAGGACAGTCAGGTGGGATACCCCCGTGGATGAGGCCACGGGTGTATCGAGCAGCAATGATTATGGAGAATCAGGATAACGGAAGCAGCTTTGAGGGAGCGAGTACGACAGAAGATGCTTTCCGTGGTGGTCGTAAGAAGAGCATTGCTATTGATGAATATGCAGCTTTTCCTAATGGCGATGATTACAAGGCTTTGGCAGCGACTCAGCACGCAACGGATTGTCGCATGTTTGTTAGCACTCCCAAGGGTGCAAGCGGTGCATATTACGATGTAATGCACCAACCCAGCAACATGTGCAAGATCGTAATGGATTGGAAGGAACACCCTGATCGTAAGCCGGGCCTATACACAAGCGAGAATGGCTTTGTCAAAATTCTCGACGAAAATTACAAGTTTCCCGATGACTACAAATTTGTACTCGATGGGAAAATTAGAAGCCCGTATTACGATCAGGAATGTTTAAGACCCGGAGCAACTCCTCAGTCAATCGCTCAGGAATTAGACCGTGACTATGGTGGTTCAGAGGCTCAAATCTTTGGAAAGGATTTGTATGAATCCGCTAAGCCAAAGTTGCTTGACCCGTATGACGCTGGAATGCTCGATTACGATGAAATTGAACTCACTCCTGACTACACTACGATGCCTGACGGACCGTTCAAACTGTGGTGTCATCGGGACGCGCGAGACAACCCTGTGGCTACAGGCCAGTATTGTATCGGTTGCGACATTAGTGCCGGTCTTGGGGGTAGCTATAGCAGTAATTCTGTTGCTGTTGTTGTGGATACTGTCACTGGTCAACAGGTCGCAGAGTTTGCCACCAACACGATGAGGCCGGAGAGGTTTGCTGACTATGTGATCGCAATGTGTAACTGGTTCCGTGATGCTTATCTTATTTGGGAAGCTAACGGTCCACCGGGAGGTGCCTTTGGAAGGCAGGTCTTGGAGAGGACATACGGTAACATTTACTATCGTGAAATAGACAATAGAAGCTATAGTAAAAAGACGAAGAATCCGGGGTGGCACAGCACCGATAAGAATAAGCTATCTGTGCTTACGCAGATGAGTAAAGCTGTTCAGACAGGTGAATTTACTATCAGAAGTGACAAGCTGCTTGAGGAATGTAGGCAGTATGTTTACAAGGATGGTCGTGTAGTGCATAGCCGTAGCGTTCGGACACAGGATGATTCATCGAAGGGTCAGGCTCATGGTGACAGGGTTATAGCCGCAGCTTTAGCATGGCACGCTGCGAAGGATAGACCTGCGACAAAAGATGACGTTGAGGAATTCACATTGAACAAGGATACTCCTCAATTCACAATGGCTCATAGAATAAACACATATATGGCGGAAGTTAAAGTAAAGGATAAATGGGGATAGCATGTTTATAGACCTTGCGAAAGAGACGCACTTAACCCGTTTAGATAAGGCAATTAAGCACAGCACTCGTGCATTAAGGCCATTTAGAGACAATCGTTCAAAGCTGATTAAGGATTATGTAGGGAGTCAATACGGCAGCCAGAACTACGACCGTCAGGAGATCATACAAAACCTGATGTATCAGACAGCAGAGACCTATACGATGGCTCTGGCTGCCAATCGACCCAGATGCTTAATCACCTCCCTTCATCCTGAACTAACTTGGTTTGCCAATCAGTTCCAAGTGGCTATCAACAATCTTATCAAGGAAATCAAACTTGAGGAAACATTGCGCGCCGCTGTCCTTGATGCTTTCTTTTCGGTCGGTATTGTCAAGGTTTATACAGCCGAGGCAGGCGCAGTCCAGTTGGGTGACGAGGATGAATGGGTTGATCCGGGAAAACCGTATGCTGAGAACATATCGCTCGACAACTTCGTATTCGACATGCAGGCGACGAAATGGTCACAGATAAGATTTGCTCTGGATAAGTACCATATGCCTTTCGAAAAGGCTCGTCAGGATGGTTCGCTTGACCAGAAGATTGTTAAAGATTTACTACCAAGTCAGGACTATTCAACTTGGGATGATCAGTCAGATGAAGAATCTGTTAAGGAGCTTCATGGTGCCGAGAAGGCTCAGGATTCTATTACACCTAGGATTCAGCTAATGGATGTTTGGCTACCTGCCAATAAGCAGGTAGCCACCTTTGCGGTTAATAAGATGAGTAAACCGCTAAGGGTTGTTGACTGGGCAGGTCCTGAACGTGGGCCTTTCCACAAGCTGAGTTTAACATCAGATGTGCCGGATAATATCATGCCGCTTCCACCGGCAATGAACCTGAAGGGTATCAACGATATTATCAATGGTTTGCTGAGGAAGCAACGCGCACAGGCACAGCGACAGAAGGATATTCCGTTCTATCAGGATGGTTCACAGGATGATGCAAGGCGATTGCAGCAGGCTTCAGATGGTGAGTGGACGAGAGTTGGTAATCCTGAGAGTGTGAATGTTTTGAAGATGGGTGGCGTTGATCAGGGTAATCAGGCTTTCTATCACATGATGCAGGATATGTTTGATCGTATGGCCGGAAACCTTAGCCTGATGGCGGGTTTAGGCCCGCAATCAGGCACGCTTGGTCAGGATAAGATGCTACATGGTGCTGTTAATAAGCGAGAAGCTAACATGCAGTACCGTGTCATACGATTCGTAGCAGACATTTGTGAAGACTTAGGATGGCTGCTTTGGAACGATGAGAATATGGAGATTCCCGGAGAAACAGAAGTCGCTGGGATTAAGTTCGACCGCACTTGGACTCCTGAGCAGCGTGAAGGTGACTTCTTGCAGTACAACTTCGACATTGAGCCATTCTCAATGATGTACAAGTCGCCTAGTGAGAGGATGAATAACATCACTCAGTTCCTCACTCAGATAGCACTACCAATGCAACCGATGATGGAGCAGTATGGTGGTCAGATTGATATTCAGGCACTTACAGACATCTATGCCGATTTGATGGATATGCCACGATTGCGTAGTATTATCATGTTTGAGGAGCCTAAAGAGGACAGGCCCGGACCTACCCCTGAATCGCCTCCTCAACCCGCTCATACTGTGCGTGAAAGTGTCAGGAAGAGCGTACCAACTGGTGGTAACGATCAGTCCAGAAGTAACGTCATGCAGCAGATATTGCAGGGTGGTCAGCCGAATCAACAACAAATGGCTCAAATGGGTCGTGAACGAGCAGGTTAATGAGAACGATCATACATGTCAACCAACACAAGCTAAGATCGAACACAAAGAATGGTACAAGTGATCCTGTATTAACAGTAAAGACTTACAAGGATAACCGATACATGTCAGATGCGGTTATACGTGATGATGAGGGAAATGAAGTAGCCAGAGTAGTTTATCGCCCCCACAACCCTTTAAGTTGTGGGGCGAGGTGTTGGATTGAAACTAAATTAGAAGTAACTGATAGTTAGGAAAAAGACATGCCTAGAGTAGGATCAAAGAAGTTTAGTTATTCAAAAAGTGGTCGTGCAGCAGCTAAACGCTATGCAAAGAAGACTGGTAAGAAATCTACCAGTAAAAGAAAGAAGAAGTGATTGGAGATTCAAATGGTTCGGAAGCAATATCTCTGGACAGACCCTGACGGTGTAAACAGGTGGCATGATGTGCCTGCCCCTGACCCACGTTTTAAGAAGAACTCTTCCGAAGTTTCCTTCGGTGCGAAGGGCTGGTCAACCGGAATAACAAGTGACTCTGCTGGAATTCATCCTACTCAGGTTGAATCATTCAGGGATGATGCACAGAAACATGGCTTTACTGGCGTTGATTTTACTAACGATGGTACAGCAGTTTTTTCTAGTCGCTCACAGAGGGCGGCTTATTTAAAGCATCGTGGTCTTTTTGATCGTGATGCGGGATACGGGGATGCGTCCCCAGACAATGCCTAGGAGGGAATTATGTCTACAGAAAATGAACAGGAAGAATCAGTAGAATTTACTGCTGAAGATGTGCAAGTCATTGAAGAAATCAATGAACGGTCACCTGAAGCTGATCCTCAGACTAGTGAGTTAGAGGAAACTGATGTTGATTTAGGTGATGAAAGTGTACAAGATGAAACAGTTAGCGATGATAATTCCGCTAACCAACAGGGGTCGGATCAGGAAAACGATTTCGATCCTGAACTACTGTCTCGTGCAGAATACTACGGGCTTAGACCTGATGATTTTGCAAGTGAGCAGGTTTTGGCTCAGGTCATTGATGGTTACGAAGCAGGCAATGCGCAGCTTGCTCAGTGGCAACAATGGTATCAGAACCAAAATCAGGGACAGGGTGAACAGCAGCAAGGCGATGGCACAATTCCGCCCGAACAGCAATCACTAGCTCGTCCTGACTTCACTGTCGGCTTAGGCGATGATTATGACGAAGGACTTAAAGAGGCTATCAATGCTTTAGCCAATCAAATGGCTAGCCATTATGATCAGCAGCTTGAAATAGTCGCAAGTCATATTATCAACCAGCAAGGCGCGGTGGATGGTTATTATCAGCAACAACAACAGGATCACGCGCTATCCGAGATTGATGCTTTTGATAATGCCGTTAATAGCTTAGGAAACAGCAAGTTATTTGGTGATGGTTCTTTTTTGGACTTAGATCCTGACAGCAATGTTTCTCAGGCTCGTGAGAATTTGTACTCACAAGTTAATGTCTTACGCAGCGGATACTACAACTCAGGACAAGATGTGCCGGAATACGGCGAACTTGTTCGGCAGGCGTATAACACTGTGTTTAGTGACGAGGTTAAACAACAAAGCCAGTCAGAAGTCACAAATAGACTTAGGAATGGTCAGTCAAAGAGATTGGGTGGTGGCACAACCACCCAATATATCAATGACCCTGACTATGATGGGGATGATCCTGTCAACGATTCTAAGCTGAAAGATGCTTATGAAAGTTACCTAAGAGAAAATGGTGACATCTGATCGGTTTGAAACATAAGGAATTAAGCAATGCCATTGCTTCCAGATCAATTAGATGATTTTGTCAATCTAACGCTTGACAACTTCACTAGAAAGCGCTGGGTTGATTTGTCCTTGGACAAGCAACATCACGTTTTCGCATCAAAGTTCTTGGCAGGTAAGTCCCGTACTCCGGTACAGGGCGGTGTTCAACTGAACTGGAAAGTTCAGACATCAAACACTGGAACTGCTAAGTTTTCAGAATTGTATAGTGTCGATCAAACGGCTGTAAAAGACTTGACTACTGAAGCAAAGCAACAGTGGTCGAAAGCAACTGTGAACTTCAGTTATGATGTTCATGAAGATGCAATGCAGTCTGACCGTGAAACGCTCATCCGAGAACTCGATATTCGTCGTCATTCAATGTACAACGATTACTTTGAGTTAATGGAAGACGCTCTCTGGTCTGCTCCAAGCAGCGATACTCAATCTCCACGTAACCCATCAGGTATCCCGTTCTGGATTCAAAAATCCGCAACGACTCCCGGTGGTGGCTTTACTGGTGGAAATCCATCCGGTTTCTCGAATGGTGCCGCTGGTATCAATGTCAACACAGTATCAAACTGGAAGAACTGGTCGTTTAACTACACCAGCATCTCCCGTGACGATCTTGTGTCTAAGTGGCGTAAAGCAGTTGCTCACACTCACTTCAAAGCTCCTAAGCAGTTTGCTGAACTGGCTGGCGGTAAGGGTGACTCTAACTGGTGCTTCTTCACAACGTATGACGTTCTTGAAGAAGTTGAGAAGATTTTGGAAGGTCGCAACGATAACCTCGGTGTTGATCTTGCAAAATACGCTGGTTCCGCAGTCTTCAAAGGCAACCCGATCATTTGGGTTCCTTACTTGCAGGCTAATGATTCCAGTAAGCCTATCTACGGTGTAAACTTCAACGTCTTCAAGTATTTCTACAAGAAGGGCGTTGATATGTTGGTACACAAGCCTCAACAGGCTTCCAACCAGCACACTGTACGAACGGTTCACATGGATTCATGGGGCAACTTCGTTTGTTACAACCGGCGTAAATTGTTCGTCGGTTATGTCGCCTAATATGAGAGGAGCGAAATAAATCATGGGTGATTTATACACAAAACCTCAAGCCAAGGCTTCTTCACTTCGCCGTGGTCTGTCTCCAAACATTTGGGCGCAAGCTCCGATAACGGAGATTAACAACGGTGGTCTTAGCGAAGGATTTGGCTTCGTGGATGACTTTTTAACTTTTGATGATGAGAACAAGTGGGTTCTTACTCAGGCAACTGCCGGTACAGCCGCACTTGATGCTGCCGCCAAGGGTGGTGTTCTATTGCTGGATGCAGCAAGTAGCACCAACAACCAAGGTGTGCAAATTCAAATGGGTGGTGCTGCCGGAGCTAGCAGCTTTATTGCTAGTGCTGACAGTAAGATTTACTTTGAAGCTCGTGTAAAGATTGCAGATATTGGTACTAGCGGAAGTGATACCGGCAACTTGGTTGTTGGTCTGGCTGAAGTTGATACTACGGTTTTAGCTTCGGGTGCAAACTCGACTGCTAACCATATCTGCTTTGAGCATCTCGATGACGATGGTGCCGTTGATTTCCACAGCGAAAAAGCTGGTAGCCGTGACAGTTCGACTGGTCTGCATACTTTAGCAGACGGTACTTACTTCAAGGTTGGCTTTATCGTTGATGGTATTAGCAGCATTACACCATACGTTAATGGTATTGCTCAAACTGCTCATACTACGCAGATTCCAATTGTAGAGATGACTCCTACACTTGTATGCCATTCTGCTGGTACGACTGATCCAATTCTTCATGTTGATTGGATTGCTTGCTATCAAGTTGAGCAGATTGCTAACTAGGTTCGCTACCTTAGTGAGACCTTAGCTGGGGTGGGGCTACAACCCCGCCCCAGCTTTATTTTTAAGAGGGAAAGATGGAAGTATTACTGCACGAGTTGGAAGAATCCTTTGGCCCATTAACCGATATGCAGAGGCAGGTTATTGCTGATGCACATAGCTATTACCACAAAAAGCAGGAGGGGGTGTTACCTCTGTCTGAAATTTGTGTGTTATTGGCTGTTGCGAAACATTTGCCTAAGCCGGTAGTAAAGAAAAAAACCACTAAATGAGTTTTGTAAGAAACACAGCGGTAACGGGTTTTACATTTGGTATGGTCAATGCCACCACTGGTGCGGCATTGACAGGTGTTGCTAGTGCAATTGGGAAGTATCACACTAAAGATGGTGGTACTCAGGCAGCTTTATCTGGCACAATTGCAGAGGAGGGGAATGGTCAGTATTCCATTGACCTGACTGCAACCGAAATGAACGCATCGGTTGTTGGTTTACTCTTCACGCACTCCTCTGGTGTACCTGTCCAATTCACAATAAAGACAATTGGCTCACCGGCAGATACCAGCACAGAAAGCACGTTAAGCACAACACTAACCAGTCTCAGGAAAGAAGTTGGTTGGTTGTGGCTTGGTGACCGGAATAGCTCAAACTGGACATCAGATGAGACTGACCAGATAGATGAAATGATCAATTCTGGTTTAAGGCAGTTCTATCATCCTCCACCAAATTCAATGTCTCCGAAAGGACATCGGTGGTCTTTCTTGGAGCCAACTACCACACTCAGTACCGTTTCGGGAACTGAGGACTACACTCTAAGTGCTGATTTTGGTGGTTTAATCGGTTTAATAACGTACACGGATTCGGATGAACAATGGTATCCAATCGAACTGACTGGAGAGCATCGCATCCGAATACTGAGACAGCGGGATTATAACAGCAATAAATCTGACCCCCGTTATGCAGCAGTTCGTCCTAAGAGTAGTGACGGTGGCAATGGTCAGCGTTTTGAACTAATGCTTTGGCCGATGCCGGATGCTGCATACACATTGCGTTATAAGTATCATGCACTTCCTAGCAAGATAACAGCGTCAAAGCCTTACCCTTTAGGTGGTGAGATGCACTCTGAGACAATACTGGAAAGTTGTCTTGCGATTGCAGAGCAGAGGCTTGAAAACAGTTCTGGTATTCATACTCAGAAGTTCCAAGAGAGGTTGGCAGCTTCATGTGCAATGGATCGACAATTGCAGACTCCTGACACAATGGGTTACAACGGAGACCCATCTAACCAAAAGGTACTCAGTGAGCAGGAAAATCGCTACATAAATGGTGACTTAGTTAAGTACAATAACAGTGTATTTTATGACTCATAAGGTAAAGATATGTACACAAATCCACAGAATACTGTAATTGAGAGCATTACGCTTGATAGCACATTAGGAGATAGCCCTGTAATCACCTTCAAGGGATTCAGGAAAATGATCTGTGCTATACCTGCTGGAAGTAGCATTACATCGCTTACTTATTATGTATCACCCACCTCGGATGGTACATTTTTACAGCTTTACAATAGTAGCGGTGCTGTTAGTACGACTGTAGCTGCTGAGAGAGCTTATCAACTAACCAGTGAACTGGAAGGTATAAGCTATCTTAAAATTGTTCCAAATAACGATGGAAACGTATCTTTACACCTGATTTCCTAGGAGAAACTAAATGTCAGGACATAATATCCTTCAACAAATCGCTGGTACAACAGAACTTGAGATCGTTGATCCGGGTAGTGGTGGAACCATTCCTGTTGACCGCAGTTTTGGTATCTGCCCTGTAGTTACCGGCGGTGCTGAATCCAGAAAGATAGCATCACCTGAGCGTGCTGGTATTATCATTACGGTTTGTTTGAAAACAGACGGTGGTGATTTAACCATTACTGGTTCAGGAAGTGAAATCATTAACTCTGGTTCTGGTTCAGAAACAACTGCTGTCATGGCTGATGCTGGTGATGTGCTTACGTTGATTAGCATTAACAAAGGTACAAGCATTATCTGGGCTGTTTTAGCAAATCATGGAGCTACATTGAGCTAATGCCACGAGGCCGTACCCGCTTTGATTTACCTTGGCCTTCCGGCGGGTTGATCGAGTCAACGGCTTACGAGTCACAGCCACGAGAGTCCACTGTTGATTGCCAGAATGTTAGGGCATATGAACCCTCCACGGGTCGAAGTCGTGGTGGACAACGCGCTGGTCTTGTTAAGCACGCCGATGCTCGGACTGCTGACGGAAAGGTGCAAACCCTAGGGCAGGTAGTTGCCCGAACCACTCCCTCTGACCAGAACGAGGTCGGTGCAAGGAGCGTGGTTTCGTATGCAGTTACCAATGGTACGGTTGCGAAGTTTACATCTAGCGCGTTTACAACAGCAACAAATGGCTCAAGCGCCCTAAGCTCTTCTGTGCCTGTTATATTCTCCTCACAGCTTTTTGGTGTGGTCTATTTTGCTGATGGGACTAATGAGAAGAAGTGGACGGCAAGCACAAACACTGTCGCAACTTGGTCAGCAAGTGCTGGTTCATTGCCTACTCAAGGCAGTAATAAGCCACGCCTGATTGAGACATGGCGTGGTCGCATTGTTTGTAGTGGTATTAGCACTGATCCTCATAACTGGTTTATGAGTAAGGTTGGGGATGCCGATGATTGGAACTATAGCCCAACGACAGCAACTCGTGTGCAAGCTGTAGCCGGTAATCAGTCTGAGGCAGGCAAGAGTAGTGACATTATCAACGCTCTTTGCCCCTATTCAGATGACATCTTGCTGATATTCGGTGATCATAGTATCTGGCAGATGACTGGCGACCCCGCTGAAGGGGGTCGCCTCGACCTTGTTACTGACACAATTGGTAGCACTTGGGGTCGTCCGTACTGCAAGAGTCCTGAAGGGACTCTTTACTTCTTTAGCAATCAGGGTGGTGTTTACTCAATGGCACCGGGAAAAACCCCTGTAAACATTTCTGACCAGTTTATTGCTAAGAAGCTGGATAACTATGATCCTGATACAACTCTGGTTCAGATGGTTTGGTCGGATGTGGAACGTGGTTTTTACTTATACCTCACTCCTCTTGGTGGCGGAGCGACCACGAATTACTTCTTTGACGTTAGAAACAATAGCTGGTGGCCTGACAAGTTCGCAACTAATGGTTTCAATCCAACAAGCGTACATCTTTTTGATGGAGATAGTTCATCAGATAGGACAGTTCTTCTTGGTTGTCAGGACGGATATGTGCGAAAATATGATTGGTCTACACCATCAAAAAATGATGATGGTGTAGCGATTGATAGCTATGTCTGGGCTGGACCGATTCAGTTGCAGAACAAGCCAAAGATAATGCTGACTGAAATGCAGGCAGCGCTTGATACTAGTAGCAACGATGTTGCCTTCAGTGTTTATGCTGCTGAATCTGCTCAGGCTGCTAAAGCATCCTCAGCAAAGTTTACGGGTTCATTTTCTTCTGGAAGGAATAAGTCAGAGCGAAGGCGTGCCACTGGTCACAACATCTTTGTGAAACTTGGCAATAGCACCTCTAACCAAACCTTTAGTTATGAGTATTTAAACATAGGTTTATCTAGCTTCTCAGGACCAAGGAGTAGACAGTGGTAATTGAAGGATTTCCAAGACGAACCGGCGACTGCGCCCGCGCACGAAGGGCAGGGGCTTTATTATCCACAACTCCTGATGAGGCGGTTCAGTTACAAGGTACGTTCGTGGTGAACATATATACTGACCTTACTGATGTTGGCACACACGGTGAGATTGCTCTGTATAAGCCAGCAGGAAACCCCTATCTAGTGATACATTACGTTGATACTTGGTACACATCGGCGGGAGGAGCGATTAGTTAAATGGCACGTTATTCAAAAGAAACTGATTTGCAGCGTCAAGTTCGTGAGTTGCGGGACGCTAGGAATAAGCAATCAAAGTCTGTTGGAACCGCCAATAGAGGAAGTCGTTCTGAACAAGTATTCGGTCAGCAGGGTCTTAACCTAGGTCTTCAGCACGGGCCTAAAGATTTGCGTTGGGGAAAGGAGTACGGACCGTCAGTGTCGAAGAGGGTTGGCAACAGAAATATGGTTGTCCCAACCTTAAAGGGGAATGTTGATACAAAAATCAAACAGGGGGATTCTGACTGGGAAAAGCGAAGGAAGATGTATGCCAAACTTAAATTGCAAAATTCGGTAAACCCTCAAGCATCGGGTAACAATCAAAGATTTATACAGCAGTTTGAAAATGATGCTAGAAAAAAACATTTTGAATCCGTGGAGGATCGCGCTCGTGCTGGTGGGATGAGTGGTTTGGATGCACTCAGAATCAGGGGTCACGCCAAGTCTCTTATGCACCCTGACTCTAGGAATAAGCCTGCTGATGATCATGGCATTGATTACAGTAGCTTTGAAAAGTTAAGCCCTGAAGAACGATCAAAGCGTGCTAGAGAATTAGACGCATCTAACCGTGCAAAAGAGTCTTCACAAAGAGATTTAGCTGCACAGGAGCGTAAGCAGATAAACGCTAGGGATGCAACTGCGGCTAAGGAAATGAAGCGTCGAGAGAGTGTCGAACCACACTTAAAGCATCGTCGAGACAGATTAAAAAAGATAAACACTCGTCTTACAGGATTTGCTGAAGGTGATGTTAATAAGCTACCCGCCGGTGATAGAAAGTATCTTGAGGAAAATAAAGATATGGCATCAGGTCGTTCAAAACAACAGAGTTACAACGATAGGTCACAGGCCATGAGCCAGCGGCGTGCTGAAGCGCGTCGTCGTCTTAAAAAAGCTGATCAGCCTCAAGGAGGCATGAACCAAGGAGGAGGTGCCGGAATGGGCATGAACAGACAACAACCAGAGCGTAATAGTGTTACCGATGGAACTTACCAGCGGGGAGGTCAGGGTAATCCTGCTATGCAAGGTGGCATGGGCGGCGGTGGTCAGCAGCGTGGTATGGGATTCATTGCTGGTCAACGTGATGTAATGCCCCCTCGTGGCGGAAGTCAGTTCCCTATCCAAGGTCCGGGTCAAGGTATGCCTCCGGTAGGCGGTGGCTTTCAGGACCGCTTTGATAGCCGAAGAGGTGGCGGTGGTATGGGTGGCGGTATGGGCGGCGGCATGGGCGGCATGGGTGCAAGATTCCCAAGAGGTGTACGCTCAAATTACGGTGGTGGGCGAGGCGGATTCGGCGGTGGAATGGGAGGAATGGGAGGCGGATTCGGCGGTGGATACAACCGTGGTAACTTCGGCGGTGGAATGGGTCGAGGCGGATTCGGTGGTCCTATGGGTCATTGGAGTGGCGGAAGAGGTCGTGGTATGGGTGGTTACGGCGGCGGATTCGGTGGCATGGGAGGCGGTATGGGTAGAGGTATGGGAGGCTATGGCGGCGGATTCGGTGGTATGGGCGGAGGATTTGGCGGTGGTAGAGGCGGATACGGAGGGGGTGGATTCGGTGGATTCGGCGGCGGTCGAGGTGGATTCGGTGGCGGTATGGGTAGAGGTGGTGGAGGATTTTTCCAGCCTAGAGGTGGTGGAGGTTCTTTTATGCCTAGAGGCGGTGGTTTTAGACAGCCGCCGGGAGGTACTCGTGGGTATCCACAAATGAGATTTCAACCACAACCGATGAACTTTAACGCAGGATCTATGATGCGTGGTCCTTCGCAAAGGGCGGGAGTTGGTTTTGCGGGTGGAACGAGTGGTTTGGAACAAGACCCTTGGCTTAGACAGGCTCGCCTAAGACGTATGGGTACATTTGGTCAGGGCAACTATTACGGATAAGGAATGAAAAAATGGCTTTTGCACCCAGAGGTAATAGAGGTCGGAGACCGCAGATTCCCGGTAAGGGCGACTGGCAGCGTGGTGGCGGCCAGCAGCAGCGACCCCAACCATCTTTAGGGGAGTTATATCAAAATGCGTGGCAGTCGGCTCGTGATGCGAATGAAGATAGATACGGACAAATTCTCGGTGGATATAACCAGCTTGAAGATCAAGCGGGCGGTCGCCTTGGCGGATTACTTGGGGGCTACGCTGGTATGGGTTCTCGCTTAGGCGGGTTATCCACGCAGAATTTAGGTGCTATCAATGCACTTATGAATAAGGAACGAGGCGGCATTCTGGACAGAGCAGAGCAGCGGCAGGGCGACGTGCAGGGTCGCTTCGGCGAGTTCGGTCAGCAACATCAAGACCTCATTGGGCGTGGCAGACAGCAACATCTAGGTGGTTTAGCTGCACGCACCGGCGGCCTTTTAGGTGGCCGCCAAGGTGCGATGGACAGGATGCAACAAGCTCATCAAGGTCGTAGTGGTGGGATGATGGACATCCTACAGGGTGCTGGCGATACGGAAAGAGAACGTATTGGTCGTCAGTTTGATCAGGCACAGGAGGCTCAGTCGGCTCAGGCAGAGCAGGATCTTATTAGTCGTGGGCTTGGTAATACTACCATCCGTAGCTCTGTAATGGGTGGCATTGGAGATCGAACACAGCAGGGTAAAGCTGATGCAATGAACCGCTTAGCAGAACAGCTAAGAGGCGAGCGATTAGGTGCCTTTGAACGTGGTACTGGCGCTGAATTAGCACAGCTAGGACGTGACCTAGAGGGCATATCAATGGCCGGTGAACGTCTCACTGGTGACCAAATGAGTGCTTTAGAGCGTGGTAATATACGCCGTGAGGGTGCTGATATGCAGGTGGGTATGGCCGGATTGGGTCAGCTTGCTGATGCACAGCGTGCTATGGGTCAGATGGACTTCGGATTAGGTCAGCAGGGAATGGGTGGCCTTATCAACACCCTCGGTGCTAACCTCAGTGGTCAGCTTAACCTTGGTCAGTCTGCACTAAGCGCTCTTGAACGAGGCGGCCTGAATGTGCAGGGTATAGGCCAAGATATGCTGAACTTTATGGAACGCCGTGATGATCAGTACCCTGACATTGGTCAACTTATCGAACTGGCAACTGGCGCAGGTCAGGCCGGTATGGGTATGGGTGGCGGAATAGGCGCTCCTCAATTCCACGCACCATTTGGACTTCCTCAGCCTAACTGGAGTGGTCAAGGTTGGGGCGGACAAGGATTCCCCAGCGGACAGACTGGCGGAAGCAGTAATGTAAATGTGCATGTCGGCGGCGGTGGAGGCTTGAATTATGACGATTCAGGCTCTGACCCTGACTTCGGTAGCGGTGATATGGATGGTGATGGTGTACCTGACTACTTAGACCCAGATACACCACCAGAATCTCCGGGTGGCGGCGGTTCCGGTAATCCTTGGGACCCCGATTATGACCCAACACAACCTCCCGGCGGAGATGGCACTGGTAGACCGCCTTACGAAGGTCCTTACCGACCTCAGGATGAAGGCGGTGGTGGCGGTGGTGGACAGCAACACGGCGGCGGAGGCGGTGGAGGCGGTGGTGGGGGAGGAATACCTCCGTACTTAAACCCAAACACACCTCCTCAAGATGGTGGTGGACTTCCTGAAACATGGGCTGATGATGCAACATTCTGGCCGGGCGAGACCTTCGATATTCCCTACATTGATCGTAATCAACCTGCTCCCCCGACTGATGTTCCGGGTCCTTACGGTGGTGGTACACCAACCCCTCCAGAGGATGATCTTAAATTACAGGCAAACTACATGAAGTGGTTAGAGATGATGAATCGGTCTGGTATGGGTATGCAACCCAGCATGGGGAGTCCTATGGGCGGCGGAATGATGGGTGGAGGAATGGGTGGTGGTGGTGGTATGGGTATAGTGTATAACCCTAACCGGCCTGATGGCGTTATTTAAGGATGATACTAAATGGGAATTGTAGTCCAGCATCAACCTCCTCTAACAGCGTTATCGGAGTTGGCCTTTCAAACAGGCCAACTCCAGTATCGTAACCAAAGAAGGCGGGAATTAGAGGCACAACAGCTTGCTCAGGCGCAGATGGCTCAGAAGGAGCGTCTGGCTCAGATGCAGGTTATGGCTAATACCCAATCGCAGATGCGCGGTCATCAGCAGGGTATGCAGCGTCTAGCCTATCAGAACATGATGGGTCAGCAGGGTCAGCAGAGTCAGCATCAGTTGCAGATGATCCAGAACGCTGAGCGTGCTAAGCAGCAGCGTGAACTTGCCAATATCTATGGTGAGAATAATGTGCAGGCAGCTAACGTAGCATCCGAGAACAGGATGTTTGAACGTCAGCAATCAGCCATTAAGGACATGTATGATAATGTCCTTAACCAGCAGGGGCAGGAGGCATTGCACGGTCTTCTAGGGCAGCAGCAGGAACTGAAAATGTCTCCTGACATTAGCCCTGAAGAGAAGCAGCAGCAGATGGAGCAGATTGAGCAGCAAATCTTTCAGCTTCGTGAAGACCCCTCTATGACCCTAGGCAGGGATCAGATGCCGGGGCATGTTCGCCGCAAGGACGATATATATGAAGAAGTCCGGCAGGCTGATGGAACTTATATTCCACGGGTGAGGACAACTCGCCCTGCGGTGCAGGCTGATGGCTCCATTGCTCCTGAAAATATCCCTATCGAGGAGATACGAGCTAAGACAGATAAGGTGGAGCCAATAGAGGGTACGGATGAGGTCAGAGTCTCTAGATACAATGAAGCTACTGGTCTGGTTGACGTGACTACTCACAAGAGTAATAAGCTAACTCCTGAACAGGAATTAAAGCAAAAAGACAATGAGCAGGCTGCAATTAAGCAGGTTTATGATGCTTACAGCACGTATAAAGACGCACGGGATGCTGCGAAACGAGCGTATGAGGAGGCTGTAGGCATGGCCAAGGGAAGTGATGCAGCTTCCCTTGTTGCACCTGATGATGCGATTAGCTTCACTGATTGGATCAACTCTAAGGACGGTATACTCCAGAAGGAGATGCTGAAGCGTGCAGGAATAGACGTTGATGCTCTTATGCGTGAATGGGAGGTTTCTAACACACCGGTGGGGGCTGGTTTACTTAACCAGCAGCCTCAACAGGATCAGCAGCCTCAGCAGCCTCAACCCGAACAAATTGCACCAGAGGAAAAATTTAGAGGCGAACTCAATATTAATGAGTGGCGACCTACTTCTCCAGACGGTTCACCTAATCCTATCGCGATGGTAGATGAAGAAGGTGGTAAGGCATACAAAAACCATTTCCATCCTAATATGAATATTGAAGTAGATCCTAATACAGGTCAGATGGATCTTGTCGATTATGCTAACGCTACGATTAGCTTTGAGCAAAACCTAGCTGATTTTCACTTAGACAGTGATGACCCTAATTTTGACAGGAGAGATAGGTCTGGTATGAGTTACCAGTTAGGCACTTCTTGGGTTTATAAAGACCAAAATGGTGAGTTAAAAGACATGACTGTCACCCCTGATGTGATTGAAAACGCTATCTTTAGAGCAACGGATAATCCTGAAAAAGCCATAGCAATAAGAGATAAGGCTAAAGCGGATTACGAAAGATTTTATGGAGTTCCTTGGCGTGATTGACGTTTGTGGAATAAAAACACGGAGGGAAGGTAATGACTCACAAGCCGATGCACATGAAGCCTGAAGAGGACGTTATAAGTCCTCAACCTGACCCTGCTGTCTCCTCTTTCACACAGGGTACTGAAAAAAGGCCTGATGATCTTTTAAAGTATTACGGCGCAGTTCAATCCTCTGATGTCTATGGGGATTATCAGGGAAACCTGACAGATACAAAGCCAAAACCGTCTGATTATACCCCTGAAGAAACACGGTATATGTTCAGTGGCGGTAGTCATAGCCAAATACTATCTGATGACAAGCTAAGTCCCGGCGTTAAGTATCGTGCCGCAGAACGTATGTTCAAGGAGATGGACAACAATGAACTCTACGAAGCTAATTCAAATGCAGCACAAACCTTTATGTCGATGGTTCCTATAGGAGGTACAGTTGGCAATCTTGCAAGGACTATGAATGTATATGATTCTGCAAAAAAGATAGAGAACAATACTGCAACGGCTGTAGATTATCTAACTGTTGCAAGCCAGATTGAATATCAGAGAAGGCTTGCAGAAGAGAGTGGTGCAAGTAAGGCTTTCAGAGGATTCTTGGGAAGCCTAGGGTTTGTAGGTGAGTTTGTAGCCAGTGGTGGTACAGCAGGTCTGGCTAAAGCTGGTATTACAAAGATAACTGGCAAGGCGCTACAGCGAGGCGCTCAACAGGTGGCTAAGGAAGCCACTGAGAGGGCTATGGCTAATGGAATTGCCCGTGTAGCAATACAGGGTAGTGTAGATGATGTTGCTGGGGCAACTGCAAGACAACTTATTGCTCAGGGTGTTGCAAAGGAGACAGCGGAGAAGCTGGCTAAGGATGCAGCAGAGAGGGCGACACTACATGCCTCTCAAGGTTTGATAAAGCGTTCCGTCCGTGAAGGTACGGAAATGTTAGGGGATGCAGCATTAAGGACAGTGCAACCATCCTTTGCCCCTAGGATTGGAGAGTCTACGACCAGCAGGATGACTCCTGAATTCGACACAGAAAGTTGGACGGGAAAACTGGTTGTCGAGGAAGGTGACCATTGGATGCTTGCCCTACCAAAGGGCATCATTGATACAGGGATTGAGGTATTAAGTGAACAGTTGGGTGAGAAGTTCCTTCCTGCCGTTGGTAAAGCAATCTCATCCTCAGCGGGGAAAATGACCAGTAAGGTGTTCCCTAAAAGGTTTAAGGAGACATACAGACAGAACCTCATAGACGACCTTCTTAAAAGGTCTGGCCGTCCTGTAAGCCAATCATCTCGTAATCAAATCCTGAAGACTATGGGTATCAATGGCATCATCAGTGAGTTCTCTGAAGAACGTATGGCTGAGATCATGCACGGTACTGCTGCTGCAATATATGGAGAGCAGGGCAACTTCGGTATGACCGGCGAAGTATTGTCCGGTGAATTCGGTGCTGCCGCTGAGTCTATGGCTATTGAAGCACCTACTCTAGCTGCCTTCCAAATACCGGGAATAGCTGCATCTACCACACAACAGGCGCGTGAAGGTAGGCGTAAAGAGGCTGAGAGAAGGGCTGAAGAGCAGGCTGATCAGAGGATAAGGGAAACTATTGACGCATTTGATGCTGTGCAAATAGACCCTGCGGATAGGTTGAGAATACGAAATGAAGACCCATCAAGGTCTGTATTTGAATCTATTACTGTCGATATAGACGGGAAGAAAGTACCTTTGTCTAGGCTGTTTACAAGGCAGCGTGATCGCCAGTTGGTGAAAAGGATGCTTCAAGATGGTAAGGGACTTGATGAGGCTATTGTCAGTGTTCGTGAGCGTATTGCTGAAGAAGGTCTTGCGGGTGATAGACCCCAACAAGATGTGCCTGTTCCGCAACAGCCTGTAGAAACTCAGGTTCCCGAAGAAACTCAGGTTCCCGAAGAGGAGGTACTCTCTGATGAAGATATAGAGGCTGTACAGGAACCTGCTGCCACTGAAGAAGCACCTAATTATGAAGACCTGAGTTGGGATGAAATCAAAGATGTGGCAAAAAAACGTAAGATAAAGATAAAGGGTGGTTATGCAGGGCTGCAAGCTGCTTTGGTGGCGGATGATATAGCAAAGGCGGAGGCCGCACCTGCTACCCAACGGACACCCCCACCACCTGTGCCTGCTACCCCTGAGGTCGCACCTGAGAAAGAAATATCTGGAAAGGACTACCCTGTCTTTACTGGTGAGCAAAGCAGGACTAATCGTGGTTATCGCAGATACCTTGAGGAAAAGATGGATGCTGGTGCGATAAGCAGCCGAGAAAAGGTGCAGCTTTCTCAGATGACCCCCCACTTCCAACAGCAACTCAAAAACTCCCTAGAAAAGAGAGGTCTTAATGAGGGGGTTTTTGATAAAGTACCTCACGAGGAACGTAAAGATATTCTAAGGACTGGTGAAGAAAAGGGGCGTTCTCATGAAGGAAATGACACATACCTGCATGAGCAAGCTGCCCTGCTTAACGATAAGTATCCGGTAACTGATGCTAAGCCTGAACTAACCCGTGAATCTGTTCAGGCCGCTATAGATGGTAATCATCGAAATAAAGAAGTGAGAGCAGCACGAATTGCTGCCATTAAGGATGGTTGGTTCCACGAGGTAAAGGCTGAGGAACTCACTCGCTCCTATAAGGAAGGCGATAAGAAGTATGCCTTCGAACTTCAACGTAAGAGATACGTCAAGAACCCTGACAAGTGGGAGGATGCCAAGCCTGAGCAGGATGCCGTTCAAGAGCAGCCTGCTGAAGTCCACCCTGAGTATGGTGAGATTCCTGTTGAATTAAAGAAGGATGGTAGGGGAAGGTGGCGAGATGATGCTAATGTTGTTCATCACCCAATCAAGGTGGGTGATAAAACATATTGGGCATATCGCTCTCATGGTTTAGCTCCGAGCGATACCTATTGGGATGTTGCTTTTCTTCCTAATGAAACAAGTCGGGGTGAGACTGGTAAATGGCAGTATTTGCCTAGTACAAAAAAAGAGTTAATTGAAGAGTTAAATGATGGCTCCTTTTTCAGGAGGTTGGATAAGCCAACTGAGCAGCAGCCTGCTGAAGAGGTGATTGACGATTCTGTTGAAGCAGATCATACTGATGTAAAGGAGAAAGATGATGTCGAAAAAGATGAAGCAGGCTTGGGAGAAGCGGAAGCAAGAGATACTGAAGAAGGCTCCCAAGAGGGAAAACTACCCGACCAAGGAAGCCTTCCAAGAGGCCACGAACAGCTTTCGGAAAGTTTACGGTCAGGCGTTGAGGCCCCTGCCTTAACGGGACTCCCCGTTGATATATCAATACCGGGATACCCTGATGCTCAGATCGGACCGTCTAATGTAGCTAGGGTAGCTGCTGCTGTTTACATGCAGCGTGCAGGTTTAGAGTACAACCCTGTCTCAGATTACGCGCCTTTAGATAAAGAACGGGCAGCACGGATAGCTGACTGGTTCGAGAATGGTGTGCATGACCCCACTAACCCTGACGTTATTGCGGCTTATGAGGCACTAAAGAAAGAGACTCTTGCTCAGTGGGAAGTTATCAAAGAGACAGGTTTAGAAGTTGAATGGATTGACTTTGATAACATTGGTGACCCTTACGCTGAAACACTTCGTCAGGCAACAGAAGACATTGTTAGGAATAATCACTTCTGGGTATTCCCAACAATATCTGGTTTCGGCTCAAGCGAATTGGATGTATCTGACAATCCACTTCTAGAGATGACTGGTGAAATCATTGATGGAAAGGAAGCTACATACAACGACATATTCAGAATTGTCCACGACTATTTCGGACACACCAAAGAGGGTGTTGGATTTAGAGCCAATGGGGAGGAGAACGCTTGGCGTGTGCATATGGCTATGTATACGCCCCTTGCAAGAAAGGCTGCGACAACAGAACTTCGTGGTCAGAATAGTTGGGTAAACTACGGTCCTCACGGTGAGGCTAACAGGACTGCTAGCGCTGCTGATACAGTCTATGCTGACCAGAAGGTTATGATTGCCCCTGACTGGGTTGTTAATGAGGGGTCTGGTCAGAAGCCAATTCCCAAGAAGAAGGGTGACCCTACACCAAAGGCAGAGGTAAAACCTAAGCCTAAGAAAGGTGCTAAGGGTGAGGCGGCCACACTCAGCCGCCTCACAGAAGCGGAGAATACTCTCCTAGGAGATTCTAAAGACCTAGAACAGTACCGTGTTAAGGTAGACGGAAACGACTATATCGTATATCCAACTGAGGGTGATATATGGATGATGGGTCGCCTTGATGACATTGTTGATGAGAGTTGGCAACAGAAAGAGGGTGGACTAGTAGAGTTCTCTGACAACTCCATCCCTCTAGCTGAAACACTAGAAGAGTCAGAACGCATGATCCGTGACATGGGTGTGCGAGAAGACATGACTAGTGAAGAACAGGCTGAATATGAAAAAGATGCCAAGCTAAACACTCAGGAGCATGTTGACTCCATTCTTGAGGAAGTTGGGGATAATTATGACCCTGATATTGGGGATGATATAGAAGGGTTGATGGCTTACGCCATACAGACCAATATAAACGCCCCTCATTCACCAAGCAGGGTAAAGATAGACCAAATAAAAAGGATGTTCCCCGGTGCTGAGGTTTACGAAAGTGAAGAGCAAGGTGGGTTTGTAGTAAAGTTTGATCGTGGTCAGTTCCTTGTTAAGGCTGCTGATGAGGTAATCTTCCCTGCGGCTCAGATAGAAAAGGTATATGATAGCAAGCGAACTGCTAGAGCTATTAAAAACATCAAGTCCGACTTGGCACAAGCCGGTGGGGTATTCGTACATGCTAATGATCTCCCAAAGGCACGTGGTATTAACACGTTAGGGATGATTATCCTAAGCGAAAGACTGTATCAGGCACGTGTACCTGATACCCTTATGCACGAGGCTGTCCATTTAGCACATAACAATGGCTTGTTTTCTGATGCTGAATGGGACCAGCTACTGAAAGCCTCAGGTTCATCACGTGATGCCAGCCATAAGCAACAGAGCGAAAGTGTTGCCTTTTGGATTCAGGACCAATGGATACGCCGCAACAAGTCTAAGGACTCAGAAGTAGCTAGAGAGCAGCGTCTCGAACAGATAGATGAAGAATTAAAGCCTCTTCTCAAAAGGCTTAAAGAGGCCACTAACAAGAAGGCTAAGTCGAACCTTCGCAAGAAGATAGGAGACCTAAAAAGAGAACGTAGAGCATTTGCTCATGGTGGCGAGGGTCTATTTGAAAAGGTAGTTAGAAAAATATCAGAGTTCTTTAATCGCATCCTGAAAGGGATGGGGGTAGGGGGAGACTCGATAAGTCGAATCTACGCTGATATGGTATCCGGTAACATCTTCAACCGACTGAATGGAACTGGCCTTCTAGACATCAAGGAGTATGACATACATGAGAGGTTTGGGGATGAACTAGTATCTAGCCCCAATGCTCTTGAAGCACAGTTCATGCACCACTTCGGTACAACTGAAGACTATGTTAGTGCTAAATTCCTCATGCCTAACGGTAAGTATGTCAATGCTCCCAAGGGGATGATGAACAGCCAGCAACTCAAATGGGAAGCCCCTGATAAAAAGGTTGTCATGGGTGGGTTCATCCAGATAGATGTGCCTGCTGTAGTTGGGGATAAGCCTGTTCAGATGAAGGTTGCCAACACAATCCTTCCTGCTCAGGCTGAAGCAATACGTGAATTGAGGAAAAAGGGGCATGAGTTTCATGTTATCAAATACTCAATGAAAGACTACGGACACCAAGAGAGTGTGCATGTCCTAGCTAATGACACACAGGTTGATGAGTTTTTGGACAGGTATACAGGGGAGAGGTTGGGTTGGCACCGCAAGCAGACGAAGATAGAGCGTGACAATATATACCCAAGCACCGAGGGTATTGAAGATATAGCGCATCTGCCTAAAGATGAACTAGACGCTGAGAGGAGAGAGGGTGATCCTGCAAACCCACTAGATGGTCTTCGCAGAATCCAACAGTTGGTTCTTGATAAGGGCTATTACACACCTATGAGTAATAGGAATGTTAAGAAGCTCGGTAGGGAAGCTATGGATGCTGACTACCACGGTGAGAAGGACCGCTTGTATGAGAAGTTATTAGAAAAAACAAATCTGATAACGGCAGTAGAAGCAGAGCAGATTCAAATAATCATGCAGGACTTGGGTGATACAAACACTCGTGAGGCACGTATAGAACTGCATAACTGGATGGGAAAACGACAGGAGCATCTTTCAGAGGTCGCCCGTACCCTACAGTACGGGCGAGACTACTACATGCCTGAACAGCTTCGTAGGGCTATGCACCTGTTTGATTTGCTTAATATGCTAACCGGAAGTGAGAGGGGGAGGCTTGAAAAGTTAGTTAGTGAAAGTCGTCTAAGCGAACAGGTATCCGAACAGCTTGCAGAGCGTTTGCAAGAGGAGTTGCCTGACATACCACAACGACCTGAAGGCACAGGTCATGGCAGGGAGTCGGGGGCTAGAAAAAGTGGTACAGGAGAAGGTAAGGGTGAGGGTGTTAAGATCTCAGGTGCTAAGGGTGAGGGTACTGGCACTAGGAAGCCAAAGAAAACAGGCAAAAAAGATGGTGGTAAGGGTTCCAAGTCCGAGGTTAAGGTTCCTGAAAAACGCAAAAAGGAGATTGATAGGCTCTTTGAAAGAATTTCAGAGCGACAGTCTAAAGTTCGGGATAAAATTGAAAAGCATTGGGGTGAACTGACAGTAGAGCGACTCGAAGAAATAGCTGAGAGTGAATTCCAAACAAGGCGACTTGTTCGTGATATTATGAGGGCAGGAAGTAGGTGGCATAAAAATATATCCAACTTCTATCAGGAGTATTGGTACGCATCTATCCTTAGCGGACCAACAACTCATGCTGTCAATATCGCATCAAATACGATATTTCATAATATCATCAGGAGGCCATCCAAGTTAATTTCAGGTTACATAGATACGCTGATTGATAGATTAAGCAGCGAAACAGTCAGGTCTATCACAATCAATGATAAGGGTCAGGTAAAGACTTATCAGAAGTGGCTGGAAGAAAACCCTGAGAGGAAGCGAGAATACAATCAGACTATGCAGGTTATCTTTGGTTCTGCTTGGTCTAATGCTGTAGCAGCCTTTCAAAGCAACCTAAGCCTAGTAGAGGGTAAGGTTACGGGGGAAGCTGGTGCTGGTAAGTATGAGGATGTCACAAAGTATGGTTCATCTTCGGTTATATCGACTTTCTTTGATAAATACTTTTCTCCGGGTGTTGATATTGGCACCTTAGCAAGTGTTCAGGAAGGTGGGGCAACATCCGTTCCCACCTACTGGAAGGACAGTAAGAACTTCATGCACCGAGTTCTTTACGGCTTAATGAACGGTGTTGATGGTACGGATGCTGAGATCAACGAAAAGATACGCAATTTATCAAGTCAGCTAACGCAACTGAAGTCAAGCATTGCTGTTGAAGAGCAGGCCATTCGTGATGGAATTGGGGATAAGGATAAACTCAATAAGCTAAATGACAATATGGCTGAAAAGCTAAACGAGCTAGCTAACCTAAAGGCCGAACGCACTATCGGCCAGAGATACAACGGACTATCCAGTATCATTCAGCTTCCGGGTAAGTCGTTACAGGCTGCTGATGACTTCTTTAAGACCTTCTTTACTCGTGCGGCGGTAGGTCAATATGCGGCAATGTTAGCTCGTGTGAAGGTCGAGGAAGGTGACCACGGTAATGCTGATCCTGAACGATGGAAGATGGAATACATCCATAACAGCATGACTAATGTTAATAGTGAGGCATGGCAACTTGCTATGCGTGACGCTAAGACATCGCTGTTCCAATCTGACCCCGAAGACCTAAAAGCTCAGGGTAGGTATATTGCGCTTGCTGGTATGCACCTTAGCGCAGGAGTTAAAAATATACCTTACATTGGTTGGCTTATAAACCCCTTCGTCCGTGTGCCTGTTAATATCGCAGCGTCTTCGGCAGAGAAGATACCGGGACTAGGTTTAGCTGGCTTATTGCCGACATACCTCAACAACAAGGCTGAGGGACAGCACTGGTCTACCGGAATGAGTGAGAATGTAGCTGGTCAGATATGGGTTCTCATGTTGTATTACGGAATCACCAATCTACTTGAAGCTATGAATGATGGTGATGACGAATATGTATTTACGGGTGCATCCTTAACAGACGATCCAAAGCGTAGAGGGTTTAGTTATAGCGAAGGTGTACCGCAAAGCACTGAAATGCAGATAGGTGGATACCGATTTGATTACGGTCGCATTGACCCAATGGCTACCATCTTCGGCATATTCAGGGATATGAATGAAGGTAAGGGTAGCTTAGGTCAGAATATTGTTGATGGTGCTATAGGTGCCATAAACGACAAGACCTTTATGCGAGGTTTACAAAACGTAACTGACGTCTTTGATTCATCTAGACGGGATAATGTACTTGTTGGCTTTGCAGCATCTTGGATTCCAAATGCTTACAAGCAACCTGCCAGATATTGGAAAGACCATATACCGGATAAGAGGCCAATTGATTCTTTTTGGGGTAAGGTTTTGGTAGCGAGCAACCTATCTGATGATGCCTACCCGATATACGACATGTACGGCAATCGTGCTGTACAGGCTCCCGGAGGTGGTATAGCAGGTGTTGCCTACAACTCAGGTGTACCTATGAGGTTCAAAGGTGCCAACATGTTCAAGGGTCACAAGATATACGTTAAGTACAATGATAGTCTTAAACGTGAAGACCCGAAGAGTTGGCCGCAGAAACCTCATTCATTTATTACTGATAAGTCCTTCAAGACTGAAGACAACCCAACAGGCCGTAAGGATATGAGTCCTTCTGAATATTCTGAGTTCTCGATGAAATATGGTGAGTTATTTCGCCGTGCTGTAGAGGTTCTGCTTCCACCTGAAGTTGCCGAAAACCCTACGAAAACAGACCTAGAGATTATGGATAGGATACGCACCAAATCTAGGGAGATAATTAAAGATGCTTATATCAGGGGTATCCTGAACATAGTATCCCCTGAAGATTACCTACAATCGGTCATTAATAATACACGTGATAGCATCGCTGGCACACGTGGGACTATAGCAAATTATTACAATAGACGGCAGAAACTAGAATATCATAGATGGAATGACGCTTGGAAACGATGGAGGGGGTACGATGGGACGTAAAAGAAGAGACAGGCGGGACAGCCCTGATGAGGCTGTCACGCCACCTAAAGTAGAGCGTAAGGAAGTTCGCACTAGTAGTCGTGTGTCCATTACCGAAGCCAAGGCTGAGCTACAGAAGGCTAAGGCATCCAAGTGGAAGTGGTTAGCAATCCTCATTGGGTTGGTTATGGCGGCTTATGGTGTATTTAAATCTAAATTAATTGGAGGTTAGCATGTTAGATTCGATTAAGCAAAGAATCTCAGACTGGTGGAGATCAGCAGCGGCAAAGCGTTTACAGGCGGCTGTTATAACCGCAATCATTACGACGATTGCAGAGAAGACGGGTTGGATTAGTACCGAACAGGCAACTAGATTCGCCGGTCTTGTAATAGCAGTCATCGTTGGTGATTCGCTAAGACCACTTAATCCTGAAAAACTGAAGGAGGAATAACATGCGTTGGCGTTTTGTAAAACCAAACGAGCGAGTCAGATGTATGATTCGTTGTAATCGCGCACATGATCTTGTTGGTATGGAAGAACGAATGGAATCACTCGGATATATGCGAGTTAGATTCTTAACTTTCATCAAGCACATCCTGTGTCCAACGGGCAAGTTTAAGAGTTACTATCTCCCAAGACGGGAGAAAGACCAAGACCCTCCAGCGAGTCCTTGACTCGTTGCCGCAGGGGGTGGGCCATGCTTCCCCCACCCCCTGCACTTTTTTAGGCGAAACAGAAATGACACATCAAGATTGGATCAGTATGGCAACCTCAGTTGGGTTGCCAACGGCTTTTTTAATTGGTCTGCTATTCATCCTTTGGAGAATGGCACGGGCAGTATCGCCCTACTTTATGGATGCTTACGAGCGTCACTGTGAGCTAATAGAGGTTCTAAAAGACAGCGCTAGTCAGTGTACAAACGCATCAAGGGCATTGTCCCACGCCGCTGATGCTTTAGAAGTCATCGCTGATGACGAGAAGATTGATAAAGTTAAACTTCACACTCGTGCAATGAAGGACGATCTTGGTGATGTATGACCTCAATTTCAGATCGAATAAGAGAGGTTCTTGATCGTGTAGGATGGGACGTACCTACATCTATCGTGGTTAAGGATAAAGCTCTTTCTGATTTAACAGTTAGGCAAATCAGAAACGGGCTTGGTAACACAAAAAACGTCGATTCTAAGAAGCGATATAATCTCAAGAACCACCACAGGCGTATGTTCTATCGTGCCAGAAGAAGGGCAAGAGAGAAGAATATATACTTTGATTTAGAGCCTGAAGACATTGTTATCCCTGACTTCTGCCCCATTCTTGGTCACAGATTAGAGCCTTCAAATGTTCAGGGGGGAGCTTATAACAGTCCATCTTTGGATAGGATTAACCCCAAGAAGGGATACACCAAGGACAACATACAGATCATATCGTGCAGAGCGAATAACATTAAAGGGGATGCCACAATCGAAGAGATTGAGAAGCTCATTCGGTGGTATCGTCGTAATGGATCTGTTTTAGATAGCTCCTAGGGATATGTACAACTGGTTCTATGTCTTGCCAGTCATCTCTATCCCATCTACCCCCAACCTCGATTCTTGTTGATAAGCTATCGAAGGTGTACATATAATCGCCATCGTTAAAGCGAACAAACAGTACAGGAGATCCGTAGGGGGTGAGTAGTTCCATTGCCTGATACTTTGATAAGCTCAGTATCAGTGTTGGGTAGGTTTCGTAATCAACATTCCTGTTCTTTAGCTCTGCGAAACCTGTAACCTCACCGTCTTTGATGACAGCAAAATCTGCTCTATAGGAGATGGGCAGCTTCTGAAATTCAACATTGAATCGAGCCTCTAGCGATTCCTTAAATTTCGTTTCCGCTGCTAACGTCTTCTCGTTTTCGTACCTCGGCCTCATGCTCTGGTCTCCTGATCTGTTCCTTATCAAGTGACATCCCAAAAACTAATACGCCTTCATCGTATACTTGTATGATTACATCCTGATCGTAAACTAGATAAGCCTTATCGTCGTTCTTTTGAATCATCAGATTCCTTTTCAATCAATCTCTCCAAGTACCACTTAGCTTTGTGCAGGTCTTCAAGACCGTTCTTCATGTGGTATCGGGTAATGTATTTAAGTATGTTCTGCTGATACATATTGAAGTTGTGTGACTCAGCGTAGTCCATAGGCTCTATGCCCATCTTGTAATACTTCGGATTGGTAGGATCTTCCTGACGGATTGCGTAGTAATCCATCCACGCCTTCTTTCGTTTCTCTGACCAATGACTAGGGAAGATAAAATCAGTCATTATGCTCTCCAAGCAATTTGGTGATTGTAAGCCAGTCATCCAAGTAGCAAGCGATGACCCAAGGCTCCCGATTCTTTTTATGAAGTACCACACTACTCTCTTCCTCCATTTTATCCCTCTGTGCCTGCTTTAGTGCATTGTGAATGTTAAGCCTTTCAACAAATTTAACTTCAAAATGTATGCCATCTATATCGGTTTTCAGGTCAGCATCACCTTCCTGATACCCACAATATTGCTGTGTACGCCTAGCCTCTTGGCAGATGCCAAGCTCTTTCAGCTTGGCGGCTGCCATACGTTCACCCCGTTTACCTTTTTGTCTACTGTTAGTCATGCTCCACCTAATCTGAGTAGTGATGATTCTTTTTGCGTACCGTATTTTCAGGGTTTAGATCGACGGGTGACATCTTTATCTCGGTTAGAAATAAGGGCTTACCTTTGGTGTTACCAAACCAGCGGTTCTCCATCTCCCCATCTTTCCAACTGTCTTGAATCATTTTGCACATACGCTTAATGCGTTGGCTCATGACATCACTTGCCCACCTCTGAGTAGTGCAAAGTTCTAGCGCAAGGATCTCTTCGCTTGTGATGTTATCGGAATCAACGAAGTAGGGATTACCTGTTTTTGGATTTAGGTAATACTTCTTCTCGCTCCACGTATGTCTAGCCATTTTCCCATCCGAAATTTTGCCTGCTGCTATCAAACTTCAGCCTGACTAAATTGTTTCGGATAGGTCCATTTCTACGTTTGATAATGTGAACATCATACTGATCTTCACCACCGCCACGGGGACTTCTTCCATGAAACCATCCGCCCATAATCAGGTCTGCATCCTGCTCAAGTGACCCTGAATCACGTAGATCAGATGATAGAAACTCTACCTCATCTCTACGCTCCACTTCACGGGAACACTGGCATAAAGCAATTATACCTACCTGATGCTCCCTAGCAGCGGATTTTATCCGCTGGCTTATCTCAGTAACTACCTCGTAGCGTCCTGCTATCGTCGTGCTTCTGAGTAATTGAACGTAGTCTATAACTACAAACTGTATCCTGTGTGCCTGCACGTATCGCTTTATAGCTGCCTCGACTTCATCAATCGTACCGACACCTTCATAGTAAATCTTAGATACATGACTGTGCCTCTCAGCAATTTCATTCCTGAGCTTCTCAGGGTCTTCCTGCCACTGTTTCTCGTCATCACCCACATAGTTCATGATGATACGCCTACCAAGCTCGTACGGACTCATCTCGGCGTTCAGAGAGAGGCTAGGGATACCCTTCTTTGCCAGATG
>Ga0080013_1000716_pt1 | contig 46092 bp, 69 predicted proteins | sample ETNvirenome_6_85_FD_69236 | JGI IMG/M metagenome (GOLD analysis project Ga0080013, IMG submission 69236) | Marine viral communities from the Pacific Ocean - ETNP_6_85 (SPADES assembly) (version 2) | ecosystem: Environmental > Aquatic > Marine > Oceanic | place: Pacific Ocean | collected 2013-06-19
CAACAACTATTCCTGTTGCATCTACAAAAAACATGAATGCTACAGGTAAGATTAGAATTAATTCTGAAGTAATTATTTATACTTCTATTTCTGGAAATAATATAATTTGTGAAGCATCGGGTCGAGGAGCAGATGATACAACGGCTGCAGGACATTCGTCTGGAGATGCAGTTACAAACTTTGTTGATATGGTTTCAGATATCCTTGAAGCTAGTTTTAGAAACACAAGTGATGTGGACACACCGCTTTCAAAAATTAATAGATCACAATATCAAGCTTTTTCAAATAAAAGTTCTACAGGTCAACCTTCACAATATTTTGTACAAAGATTTATAGATAAAGTTACAATTACTTTGTATCTAACACCTGGAGATACACAAGCAGGTAATTTTATTTATTTTTATTATGTAAAAAGAATTCAAGATGCAGGTAAATATACTAACGAAGCTGATGTAGTTAATAGATTTGTACCATGTATGTGTGCAGGTTTAGCTTATTACATGGCTATGAAAAAAGCACCACAAAGAACACAAGAGATGAAATTAATTTATGAAGATGAAATACAAAGAGCACTGCAAGAAGATGGATCACCAGCAAGTGTTTACATTTCACCTAAAACTTATTATCCGGAGATATAATGGCTAAAAAAACAGTTCAAAAAGGAGATATAATTTATACTGATGATGAAGGTAAACAGTATGGTATCTCAAAAAGAGAATTAGGTATTATGGGAGCTGGAGGAGATAAACAAGCTAGTGAAGCTTTAAAGAAAATGAAAAATCGTACTTTTATTTATCCTGATAAAATTTTAAGAGAAAAAAAATCTAAGGGTGGTTTAATAAAAGGTAAACCTAAACTTGCTAAAAGAGGTTGGAAGTAATGTCAAAGTTTGCAAAAGGTAAATACGCATTAGCAATATCAGATAGAAGTGGTCAAGCATTTCCATGGAGAGAAATGGTTACAGAGTGGAATGGTGCTTTTGTGCACATAACAGAATATGAAAGAAAACAACCGCAATTAGAACCAAAACCTTTTGTGGCTGATCCACAAGGTTTAGAACAAGCAAGACCTCAACATTTCCCCTCTGATCAAATCGGTGGTGGAAATATGGTAGCTAATTTAACTTTACCTGGAGATTTTGCATTTCAAGATTTAAGTAGTGGTAGCATGGTACCTGAAGATCCAGGACAAATTAATAGTAGAAGAGAAGCTTCAATATCTTTAGGACAAGTTGTAGCCGGAGTTCCTGCGGTTAGTCAAACCTATGCGGTTACTGTAGCTTCTGGTACGTTATATATTGTAGGTGGAACAGGAAATGTTTTTTATCTTGATGGGTCAAGAGATACAAGTTTATCCATAGCGAGAAATACCGTAATTAAATTTTCACAAGATAATAGTAGTAACGTTGGTCACCCTTTATTTATTACAACTTCTAATTCTACTGACTTAGCTACTTTAAGATCTGGAGTTGTATCATCTGATGTTGTATACTATTTAGATGGAACAAGTGATCAAGCAACTTACACAGACGCGGCAGGGCCTTTCAACTCTGCATCAGAGAGATATGTTCAATGGACTCCGTCCGCTGCAGGCACTTATTATTATGCTTGTTGGTTTCATGGTATTGGTATGGGGGGCCAAATAAATATAACATAATGACTTACACAGAATTAGTACAAAAAATTAGAGATTACACTGAAGTTACAAGTACGGTTTTGACTGATACTATTGTAAACGGATTTATTCAAGATTCAGAATTTAGAATTTTAAGAGATGTAGATTCTGATAATAACAGAAGATACGTAACAGCTCAATTAATTGCAGGCACAAGATTTATTGATACTCCAGATAATTTATTAGTAATTAGATCAGCTCAAATTGTAGATTCTGATGGGGTAGGTCAAGCTGATAACAGGGACTTTTTACAATATAGAGATACAAGTTTTATGTCAGAATTTAATAATTTAAATTCTCAAGGGGTTCCAAAATATTATAGTAATTGGGACGAAGACACAGTGGTTGTGGCTCCAACACCAAACGCCACCTACACAATTCAATTAAATTATATCTTGAAACCTGATGGATTATCGAGTACAGTTCCTACTACATATTTAAGTCTGCAATTTCCCAACGGACTTTTGTATGCATGCCTGGTTGAGGCTTTTAGTTTTCTAAAGGGGCCAAATGATCTCTTGCAATTATACGAAGGAAGGTATAAACAAGCAGTAGAAGGCTTCTCAATAGAACAAATGGGAAGAAGAAGACGAGATGAATATCAAAGTGGTGTTCCTCGTATAGGTAAATAGGAGAAAATAAACATGGCTATAACACAAGCAATTGCAAACTCTTTTAAAAAACAATTATTAGATGGTGATCACGATTTTACAGCGGCACCTTCTGGTGATATTTTTAAAATAGCTCTTTATACTTCTTCAGCAACTCTAAACTCAGCTACAACTTCTTTTACGACTGGAAACCAAGTTCCAAACTCGGGACAATATACTTCTGGTGGTGGAAAGTTAGTTAATAACGCAACTTCAATTACAGCTGGTGTAGCAAGATGTGACTTCGCAGACAGATCGTTTACGAATGTTACTATTACTGCTAGAGGTGCTTTAATCTATAACACATCGTTCTCAAATGCAGCGGTTGCAGTTTTAGATTTTGGAGCAGATAAAACAGCTACGTCTGGAGTTTTCACAATTCAGTTTCCGGCTAATACATCAACAGCAGCGATTCTAAGGATCTCTGGTTAATCGTAGGAGGTAATCTCCTATGGCAGGATGGAGTCAACAAACCTGGGGTCTTGGAACTTGGGGTCTTTTAGGAGACATTAATGTTTCAGTTACAGGTCAAGCGTTAACCGCAGCTCTTGGAAATGAAACTGTTATCATTGATGTTACTCACGAAGTAACAGGTTTACCTTTAACAGCCACCCTTGGAAACGAAAATATTATAATAGCAAACGTAACAATACCAACTGGTATTGCTATGTCATCTAATTTAGGAACAGCAGATGCTGGTCCTGATGCAATGGCTAGTGGTATTGCAATGACAATGGGTCTTGGATCTGTTGAAGCATTTAATCAACAAGGTTGGGGTAGACAAGGTTGGAATGTAAACGCTTGGGGTGTTGAAGGTCAATTTGCAACTGCAACGCCAAGTGGTATTGCAATGACTGCAGCTTTAGGTAATGAAACTGTTAGCGCAGGCGCAATCTTAACTCTTAACACTTTAAATGTAGCACAAGCAACTCTTGGTAATGTAGATCCTGCACCAGATGCTTCTGTAACTGGAAATTTAATAACTGCAAATTTAGGAACTTTAGTAGGTCAAGCTGGAGCGGGTGCAACTCCTTCAGGTATTGCTATGACAGCTGCATTAGCAAGTGTTACTGCAGTTCCGGGTCAAGAAATTTCTCTTACAGGTATTGCAATGACTTCTCAATTAGGCTCAATTAGCATTACTATAAACGCTGATGTTTCACTTACAGGAATTGCCTTGACTATAAACCAAGGATCTGGTAGTGCTTTAATTTGGAATGAAGTTAATACAGGTTCAGCGCCTATAACACCTCCAGGATGGACAGAGGTGGCTGCTTAATGAGTTTGACAGAAACTCATATTTTTAATAAAATGAACGTATAAGGAATTAAAAAATGGCGAATTCAACATCTGCTAATTTAAAACTTACCGTACAAGCAACCGGTGAAAACTCGGGAACTTGGGGTCAAATTACAAATACAAACTTACTTATTTTAGAACAAGCTATTGGTGGTTTTACAACTTTTAACTTAACTAATGCTAACAGATCTTTAACTTTTACAAATGGTGCATTATCTAATGGTAAAAATGACGTTATTAAATTAACAGGTACTTTAGCAGCGAACAGAACAGTATCTATCCCAGATTCAATTGAAAAAGTTTATCACGTACAAAACGCATGTGACCATGCAGGAAACACTTTAACTTTCAAAACATCATCAGGTACAGGTGTTCTTTTATGTGAAGGAAACAACTATGTATTATACTCTGATGGTACAAATATCGTAAAATTATCTGAGCAAAGAAACTGGAGAGTGGTTTCAGCAGCAGAAACAGTTCAAGCTGGAGCTCAACTTTTAGTAAATACAAATGGTGGGGGAGTAACAATTACGCTTCCAGCGTCGCCTGCAACTGGCGATGAGGTTTCATTTGTAGATCAAGGATATGACTTTAATAGTAACGCATTGACTGTTGGAAGAAATTCTTCTAATATAGCTAACGCAGCATCTGATCTAGTAGTCAATACACAAGGCGCAGCTTTTTGTTTAGTCTTTTCAGGAGATGCAACAACAGGCTGGACGTATAAGGAGAAATAATAGATGTCAAATTACGAAGCAACAAGATACGATTTCGATGGAGCAAACCTTACTGGTATCGAAGGAATTCCTACAGCAACTATTGTGCCGTGGTCTTCTTCTTCAGTCCCAACAGGTTTTTTAGAGTGTAATGGTGCATTAGTCTCAAGAAGCACATACTCAGCTTTATTTGCTATTATAGGTACAACTTACGGAGCTGGAGATGGTGCAACGACTTTTAAATTACCTGATTTACAAGACAACGTAGCTTTAGGAAAATCTGGAACTAAAGCTTTAGGATCAACGGGCGGAGCAAATACGGTGGCTGCAAGTGGAACTGTTGGTGGTACAACAGCTAATGCAACTTTATCTGAAGCTCAATTAGCTACTCACTCTCACCCAGGTGGTGGAACAGCAGCATCAAGACCGGCTGAGCCTAATGCTAACTCACCTTTTCCTTTTAATACTGGGGCTAATACTGGTGACACAGGAGATGGTACAGGTCACCAACACAATATGAGTGCTACGTTTTCAGGAACTGCTACATCAGTTGTACAACCTTATTTAGCTGTAATTTATATTATTAAAACTTAGGAGAAAAGATGGCAACAAATGCAACATGGACTGTAATATTCGAAGATAAAAGAATTATCAAACAACAAGGAGATGGTAAGGGAGCTTACAAAATAGTTGATGATGATTTTTGGGGATTATCTAAATGGTCAAACATATGGGCTATTCAATACGGAACTTCTAATCCAAGTGACGCTGTAGAATATAGAGATGAAACTCCTCACTCTACTTGGGAAGCTGCTAACTTAGGAGACTTTCAAGATTTTATTAGTAGATGGGATTCAGCTCATTTAGCTGCATTACAAGCTGATTGGGACGCTGACACTAGAGATGAGTCAGAAAAAGGCGCAAGACCTACATCATACACTTCTTAATAACATCCAAGACGTTAATATATATTTTTCACCTTTTAATGGTGGATTACCTCTATGAACGTAAGGAAAACCTGCAGGCCAAATAGCTATTCTACCTTTTTTAGGTTTTACTCTTATAGATTGATTTAAAAATTCTGTTTCTCCTCCATCTTCAACATCATTTAAATAAATAGAGTATGCAAAAGCACGAGGTTCTGTTTCAAAACCTACATGATGTTCAGTATGCCAAACATGATATCCCTCTCCAGGTAAAGTTTTTTGTATTTTTAATTGTGTGTAATGAAAAGGTTCATGATTAAATACTGCATCTGCGCCTGTTGTAGTTATATAATGATTAAAGGCTATTTCAAAATTTACAATTAAAGTCCTTAAATTAGTCCACCATGTATCTATATTTTTTGCATGAGCAAAAAACTGAGTATCTTTTTTTCTAAGGCTATCTGAATTTTCAAATTTTTTTCTATTTAAGGTATTATGAAATCTATCTTGTTCTTCAAACAATTTAATGGCTTTATCACATTCTTCATCCATAATGTAATTATCATAAGTGCCAATAAAATTTTCTATTTTAGCCGTTTTTTCCATATAATTTTGTATCTTTCATTATAAGTATTATTGATATATAACACCACTATATGCTACAAAAACTAAAATTCAAGTCGGGATTTAATAAACAAGATACAGAATCAGGTGCTGAAGGACAATGGACAGACGGTGATTTTGTAAGATTTAGATATGGATTGCCTGAAAAAATAGGTGGTTGGTTACAACTAACTGCAGCAAATAAAACTTTACCAGGAGCTGCAAGAGCTCAGGTTTCATTTTCTAGTTTTGCAGGTGAAAAGTATGCTGCAATTGGAACATCTCAAGGTTTATTTTTATATTATGGTAATGATTTTTATGACATTTCTCCATTAGATACAGCTATCACTGGTGGAACTTTAACAACAGTCAATGGATCAAGAACGGTAACTATTAATAAAGGTTCTCACGGTTTAGCTGTTGGAAGATATGTGACTCTTTCATCTGTTACGGTAACAGGTGCATCTGATTTTACAGCAGCAGAATTACAACAACCTTATGAAATATTAACTGTTCCTGACATAGATAAATTTACAGTTCAAGCTTCACGTGCTGAAGGAGGAACTGGTATGACTGCAGCTGGAGCTGTAACTGTCAATCCTTACGTTGAAGTTGGACCAACAACACAAACCACTGGATATGGATGGGGCACATCTACATGGAACACATCCACATGGGGAACAGCTAGAGCAACAAGTGACGTAACTCTGGATCCAGGAAACTGGAGTCTTGACAACTTTGGTCAAGTATTAGTTGCAACTATATTTAATGGTAAAACATTTACTTGGGATGCTGGAGCATCAGGAGCTAGAACTATTCGAGCTTCACAAACTACATCTGGCTTTGTAACAACAGGTAATCCTTCAACAACTCGATTTACATTAGTTTCAGATAGAGATAGACACTTATTTCATTTTGGAACAGAAACAACTATTGGAACACCAGCAACTCAAGATCCAATGTTTGTAAGATTTTCTAATCAAGAAGATTTAAATACATATGCACCTACATCTACGAACACTGCAGGGACATTTAGATTAGATACAGGTAATGAAATAAGAGCAGCCATTCAAGGTAAAGATTATGTTTTTGTATTAACTGATCTAGCAGCTTATGTCATTCAATTTGTTGGGCCACCGTTTACATTTAGTGTTAGACAAGTTGGTACAAACTGTGGATGCATAGGTCAACATGCAGCCACCTTTGTTAATGGATCTGTATTTTGGATGGGATCACAAGGTGGTTTTTTTGTTTTTGACGGAACAGTAAAATCATTACCATCACTTGTAGAAGATTTTGTATTTAGTACAGACGGTGATAATTTAGGACTAAACTTTAATTCAAGGGATGTAATATTTTCAGGTGCTAATAATTTATACACAGAGGTAAATTGGTTTTATCCAAAATCAGGGTCAGAACAAATAGATCGATGTGTAACTTACAACTATGCTGAAAACGTTTGGACAACTTCATCTTTAGATAGAACGACATATAGTGATCAAGGGGTGTTTGATAAACCTTACGCTACAGATTATGATAGCACTTCAACACCTGTATTTCCAGGTATCTTAGGTATTACAAATTTATTTGGAGCATCTATTTACTATGAACACGAAACTGGAACCGATCAAGTTAATAGTACGTCAACTACTGCTATACCTGCTTTTATTAGATCAGGAGATTATGATATTACATCTAGAAGAAGTGCTTTAGGTCAAGCAACGGGGGTTGTAGACTATCGAGGAGATGGTGAATTTTTTATGGCTGTAAGAAGGTTTATACCTGATTTTAAATATCAAGAGGGTAATGCTAAAGTAACTTTATTTGTTAGTGCTTATCCTGATGATGTAGCTGTCAGCTCTCCGCTAGGACCCTTTACAGTTACTTCTTCTACTGATAAAGTAGATACAAGAGCTCGAGGTAGACTTGTATCTGTTAAAATAGAAAATGATTCTACAGGTGAAACCTGGAGATACGGAACACTAAGACTTGATGCACAACCGGACGGAAGAAGATAATGCCACCATATGGATTATATAGTTTAGCTAATACGCCTGAAGAATTATTACAGGGTTATGGAACTGTAAGAGGATACGATACTGATCCTGCTTTTGGTAATTTAAAAACAGATATAAGATTTCAACCAGCTCCTTTTACAGGAGCAAGACCTTTTCAAAATATGTTTGATTTATCCCCTGCTTATTTTGAAGGAACAAATTTAGGTTTTGATGCTGATTTATACAATCCTTCTTTTGGAGGTGTTTCTGGTTATCAAACTGATGCAGATGATGTAGAAATGATAGGTGAAAAAGAAAAAGAAGCTAGAACTGGTATACAAACTATTTTAAATCTTTTAAATCCTTTATCTATAGCATTTGGACCGGTAGGTTCTATTGTTGGTGGAGGATTAGAAAGTATAAGAAACTTAAATCAAAGACTACGTGCTACAGATTTTGGAAGATCAAAAACTTTAGCTGAGTTTCTTGATAGAAGAGCTAGAGCTAAAGAAGCTTCTAGAAGAGCAGAAAGTTTTGCAGACTTTGCTGAAAGAACTGCAGGAACAGAAGCAACTGGTGGAGCAGGTGATTTTTCAACACCAGCAGGTTTAGATACTAGTTATGAAGAAGCCTCTAGATCATTTGGAAGGGACAGATAATGGCTAAAGTAACAAACTATATACCAGAACCAAAACAAGAATATGATGTAGAAAATCAAAGACAAATATTAGAGTCTTTAACTACATTACAAAATCAACTTAATTTTTCTTTTCAACAAGATTTAAAAAACGAACAGGATGCATTTAACTATTTCTTATCATGAGTATATTTTATAAAAATCAAGGTTTTAAACAAAGTGGTACAGGTAAAACTACAGTGCTTACGTGCCCCACTGATGGAACAATTATAGTTAAAAGTGTATATTGTGCAAACAATGATGCATCATCAGGTATTTTAGTACAAATGAATTTGGTAGATTCTTCTGACTCTAGTGCTGAATATGAATTTTTTAGAGATGAAGTAGCTGCTAAATCACAAGTAAATGCCTCACCTCAAGGCTTGAATTTAGAAGCAGGTGATGCTATAACTGTGCAAGCAGCGACAGGAAGTAATACAATACAAGGTGTAATAAATTATGCCTTAATAAATAGAGAGAATGAAAACGGATAATAAATTACCAAATATTGATTGTACAACTATAATAACATATAGAAATACAAAAACTGGTGAAACATATAAAGAGAAGAAAGAAGGACCTGATATTGTTCAAGATGTTACTGTGCAGGTTACTAATAAAGGTCTAGAGGTCTTCCAGAAAGTTATGAATGATAATAAGAAACCAAAACCCTAGAGGCGGAACAGAATTACAATTCGAATATTTAGAAAAATATGTCGATAAAAATTTATTAGATCAAGTACAGATTTGTACTTCGGTGCCAGAAAAAATACCTTTGCACCCAACTAAACCAAATATACTTTGGCAAAAAAATTCTTACGATCAACCTAATTTAGCTCCATGGTTTAGTAATCCTGCTAATCATAATAAATACGACTGGTATGTTTTTAACTCACATTGGAACTACGAAAAGTTTAGATATAATTTTAATATACCAACTAGTAGATGTGTGGTTATTAAAAATGGTATTGATAACATAGAAAAAGCTAAGCCATATAAAAAAGGTGAGCCTATAAAAATAATACATCAAAATACACCTTGGCGTGGTTTGTCTGTATTATTAGGTGCGATGCAATTAGTAAAAAATCCTTTGGTTACATTAGATGTATATTCTTCTACGGAAGTTTATGGTAAACAATTCTACGACCAAAACGATCATGAGTATAAAGAGCTTTACGATCAAGCAGAAAAATTACCTAACGTAAATTATATTGGGTACAAATCAAATCAATATATAAAAGATAATTTAAAAAATTATCACATGTATGCTTATCCAAGTATTTTTGAAGAAACGTTTTGTATATCTTTATTAGAATGTATGGCTGCAGGGTTATATTGTATAGTAGATGATTTAGGCGCTTTGTACGAAACAGGAGGAGAGTTTCCTATGTATGTGCCTTACGATTCTAATCACAGAGCTTTAGCACAAAAGTTTGGTTTTGGTATAGAGCAAGCATCTTATACTTTAGATCACAAACAAATTCATGATCATTTAGATTCTCAATCAAGATACGCACATATATATTATAATTGGAGTAAAATAGCTATGCAGTGGACAACTTTTTTAAAAGGGGTAATTAATGCAAAATCCTAATAAACCTATTTGGTTTAACGAAGATACTTATCAAACTATTAAACAATCTAATACAGGAGCAGAGGTAATAGATTTATCTGATCCAAAACCTGAAGATAGATCACCTTATAAAATAATGGTGTGCACTCCAGTGCATAGTGATGTTTCTATGCATTACTGTCAAGCAGTATTAAAGTTTCAACAAGATTGTATGTTAAGAAAAATATTAGTTAGCTTTACTATAATGAAATCATCTTTAGTTACTCAAGGTAGAAACTTATGTGTGGCTGAAATGTTAAATCATGAAGATGGTTATACACATTTATTATTTATAGATTCCGATATTGATTTTAATTTTCAAACTATTGAGACAATGTTAAAAGCAGATAAAGATGTTATTGCTTGTCCTTATCCAATGAAGTCATTAGATTGGGATAAGATATTTCAAGAAAAAGATAAGGCTCAAAATAAAGATCAATTAAGAAGACCTGGATATACATTTCCTATAAAACTAAATGATCAAAATCATATTGAATCTAAATTAGGTATTGTAGAGGCAACACATGCTCCTACAGGCTGTATGTTAATTAAAAGAACAGTATTAGAAAAAATGATGAAACATCATCCAGAACTAGAAATATTTCAACCTACTAATATTAATGGTAAAGAAGAGAAAAAAGCTAACTTTTATAATTTATTTGATACCATTCATGATACAGAAACTAAACGTTATTTTGGTGAAGACTTTGGTTTTTGTCAAAGATGGACCGATATGGGTGGTAAAGTATATCTATATATTATGGACTATATAACCCATGTAGGTGAGCATCAGTTTTGTGGTAGGTTCTTTGACAACCTAAAACCAGCTATTGACGATACGAAAAAAATCAAATAAAGTGTGATATTTCAGGATAAGTACGCCTGCCCTTAAACTAAATTTAGACAAAATTATGGCATTAACAAATACTAAAAAAGCAAAAAAATTCATGGCAGGTGCACCTAATATTACATTAAGGGGTGATTTAAGACCTAAAGAAGATATGGCCGATGGTGGTAGAGTAAAATACGGTTTAGGTAGTCTTGTTAAGAAAGCTAAAAAAGTTGTTAAAGGTGTAGTTAAAGGTGTTAAAAAAAATCCTTTATTAGCTGCAGCTGCTTTAAACTTTGCGCCTATGTTAGGTGGTAATCAACCTTTCTTTGGTATAGGTGGTTTACAAGGAAGTATTAAAACACTTCCAAATCCTTTAAGTTTTTTAGGTTTAAGTGGTGATAAAGAAGGAGCTGGTGCTGCAATGGATGCATTAAAAATAGGTGGAGCTGGAGCAGTTATTACAGGGTTGTTAGCACAAAGAGAACAACTACCTGGAGAAAGCGAATCTGATTTTTCTGAAAGAAGAGCACAAGTAAATGATCAATTAAAAGTGCAATTTTCTAGATTGTATCCACAAGGAGAAGCTGAGTCGGATACTGATTATGATGTTAGAATAACTGCTATGGTAGAAGCGGCTGATGATTCTACAGTTGATGTAGGAAATATGGCAGAAGGTGGTAGAGCAATGAAAGCTATGGGTGATTCAGCTAGTGAAAATGCTATGCAAGCAGCAGGTATCGAGGGTTTACCTCTTAGAGAGAATTCTAAAGGAGTTAAAGAAATAGATTTAAGAGAAACAGGTGGATTTATACCTCCAGTTGGTGTAAAAGAGAAAGCAGATGATATCCCAGCGATGTTATCAAACAACGAATTCGTATTCACTGCTGATGCAGTTAGAGCTGCAGGTGGTGGTAGTGTTAACAAAGGTGCTCAGAGAATGTATGATCTCATGAAAAACCTAGAGAGCAAGGTAGTATAATGGCAGAAATTTCAACAGTACAACAATTACCCGCACCATTTATTGAAGCTGCAGGTAAAACTTTTTTATCTGATTTACAGTCAGCTATTGGTGGATTACGTGGTGCAGATTTATCAAAAGTTATGGGTCCACAATTTGTGGCTCCAACATCAGCTATTACACAAGAAGCACAAGCACTAAGAAGTGGTCTTGGATCTTTTGCTCCCTTCTTACAAACAGCAGCAGCTACAACCGGACCAACTGCTTATCAGCAGTTTATGTCACCGTATCAACAAGATATAATTGATACAACGTTAGCAGACTTTGATGTTCAAGCTGCAAAAGGTTTACCTGCATTAAGAGCACAAGCAATTGGTTCTGGTGCATTTGGAGGTGGTAGAGAAGGTGTTCAGCTAGCCGAGTATCAAGCAACAAGCGACAGGAACCGAGCAGCATTACAGGCACAGTTAAGACAACAAGGATTTACACAAGCTCAACAGTTAGCTCAAAATCAATTTTTAAATCAATTAAATTTAGCTCAAACTGCACCGGCATTAGCAGGTCAACAGATTTCAGCATTAGGTGCATTAGGCACACAACAACAAGCACAAACACAAGCTGACTTAGCTGCTCAACAACAATTGGCTTTAGCACAACAGCAGCAGCCATTAAACTTAGCTCAAACACTTGGTCAAGGTGTTATGGGATTAATCTCTGGATACCCAGCACAATTCCAAACTCAAACAACACCTACACCTTCACCATTACAAACAGCATTAGGGGCTGGAGCTACATTAGCAGGGGTATATAGAGCATTTAGATAATATGAGTAAAATATTTAAAAGACCTATGTTTAGAAAAGGCGGTGACGTCGGTGGTGGTATTATGGATAATGTTGTTGATAGAAGACAGTATGCTAATAGTAATATTAAAGATTTGTCCATAGATGAAAAAATTAAAATGGTTGAAGGTCTTGGTGGTTCGGACAAAGGTCTTGGAGATCCTTTAACACAATTTTTATTATCAGTTGGTCCAAACATTGCAACTCAAACAGGTAAAGGTGGATTAATTCCAAATATATTAGAAGCTTCCAAAGAACCTATAGGTAGATTAATTAAGGATGCAAGTGATAGAAGAAAAACAAGACAAGCAATTGGATTAGAGTTTATTAAAGATTTATCTGACTCAGATAAAATAGCTTTACAAGAAAAGATAGAATATTTAATGTCAGAAGAAGGTGGTGGATTTAGTAGAGAAGAAGCATTTAACAGGGTCTTACCTGAATTTAGAAAATCTAAAAGCCCTACAGACATAGCAAGAGATGAAGAATCTCTTAAAATAAAAGATATTATAGATGTAACATCAACTAGAACTGGACCTACCTTAACAACTAATCAAGCTAATCTTATTTATAACGATGAGTTAAGATTACAAAAAGCTAATCCAGATGCCTATAATAAATTTTTAAGAACTTCATCGAAGGATAAATATATTTACGGTGCTGATGAATACCAAGGTGATATTAATTCTGAAGGTGGAGCAATTCTTAAAGAAGGTGCAATATTAGATAGTCTTCCAGAAAACACTTATCTTTATGATATTACAACTGGTAATTTTATATACAGACAAGGTAAAAAAGTATTTAAATTAGACCTAGATATACAGGAGGAGTAAACCATGGCTGAGCCAAGTTGGTACGATTTTCTTATTCCTTCTAAAGAAACAAGAGAAGCAATTTTAAAAGGCATTGAAGCAGGTAAAAGAGACGTTCGTATTTTAAAAAGCGAAGGTCCTCAGGCTTTAGAACTTAGACGTAAAGAAGAAGAATTTTTAAATCAAGGCTTTGATGACGAAACGTCTGCTCAACTAGCTAGAGATGCACTTGATAACGATAAACGATTTAGAATCATTCCAAAAGATATTAATTTTATTGGTGATGCAAAAGCATCTACAATAGATACAGAAGAAACAGAAACAGAAGAAGTTAAAGATATTAAAACAACAGAAAAAGTTGGATTAGGTGATAAGGATGATTATGAAGTAGGTTTAGGTCAATCTTTAACTGGAGCTGTTGTTAGTGCAGGTATTAAATTTCCTAAAGGTATAATTAATTTTGGAACATTAGTTTACGATGCAGCAACAGGTGATGGTATAGAAGTTGATCAAAGTTTAACAGAAAGATTTAATAAAACTTTTGATAAAACTATTTTTGGATTAATAGAAAATCAAGCAGAGGAAGATGCAAGAGCTACGGCTGCAGGTCATTTAACAGAAGCGTTTTTACAAATATTTAATGCAGCTAAAGTTGGTACTAAAGTATTAGGACCTGGTATTCAATACGCTAGTAGAAAAGCAAGAGAGCTAACACCAAGATTAGTAAATGCTATTAAAACAAACAGATATGCTAAATTAGATGATACAGCAACTGCTGTATCTAAAGCTGGTAGTAAAGCAAAACAATTAAATTTACCTAACCGTTTTGATAAATTTGCAGCTATCTCTATTGGTGGTGGTTTTGGTGGTGGTGCTATTGTAATGAAATCAGAAGACATAGGTACATTTGGAGATATAGACGCTTTAGATTTTTTAGGCACAGGTTTAGATAGAGAACAAAAAGAATCAGCAAACGAAGATGCATTTAGACAATTAAATAATAAATTTAAATTTAGTGCAGAGCTAGCTTTTCCTATTGTGCCATTTGTTTATGGTACAGCAAAGACAGCCAAATTACTTGCTACCAAAGGTAAAGATCTTGCATTTAGTAACTCTCAATTAGAAAGATGGGTTGATAAATTTGTAGGCAAACCTTTTAGATCACGAAGTGATAAAGCTCAAGAACTGTTTGATGGTATTCAAAGACTAGAGGGTCAAAAGAGTGCTGTTAAAATTGCAGCAGATGATGCAGCTAAAAACTTTGATGATGCATTAAAAAAGATTTCTAGAAATAGCACTAAAGCATCTGAAGCTATTCAAAACCCTGCACAGCTATCAGAATTGTTTTCTAATTTTTTATTAACAACTGATGATGTGGTTAGTAAAAATAGAATTATATTTAAAGGTTTTTCTGATAAATCATTAAAAGCTTTTAGAAGTGCGATGAATAAATTAGGTGTTAATAAAGATCAAATTACTGAATTAATTAATGATGGGATTAGTTTTAGAACTACAGCCGCTGCTTTAAAAAATGTAGTTGCACAAAATAAAAATATTAAGGTTGCTGTCTCAGATTTAAATACAATTTTAAATAATAGAGTTAAATATAATCTAGGTGCTGATTATAAAATTTTTGATATGAACATGGGATTGTTTGATGGATTCAAACCCACACTTGCTGCAAAAGAAGACGTAGCTAAAATAATTCAAAGATATCATATTAATAATGGTGAAAAAGGTTTTTCTAGAGACGATGCTATGATTGTAGTTAATAATATTTTAAAACGTGTAACTAAAGATCCTGTAACTAAAACACCTACTTTTCCTATAGGCACGGCTAATATTTTAGATGACTCAGCTGTACAGATAAAAAGCATAGGTGAAAACATAACTGCAGGCGGTAAATTTAAAGCAGATAAAGTAGGTGGATTAATACAAACTAAATCAGATCTTGCTGCATTTAATACTTTGTTTGGTAAATATAAAAATGCAAAGAACACAATCTATAATGTAATGACTGATCTTGCGGATATAGTTGCAAGAGATAATTTTTATACAAAACTATTAAGTGATAGTAATGCTATAAAAGCAAGTGGTGGTAGAGCTTTGTTTTATAATTCATACAACGAGGCTTTAAAAAATTTACCTTACCAAGAAATTACACGTGCGCCTTTAAAACTTAGTACTAGATTATCCGATCAAGTATATTCATCACCTTTGGATGGTAAATTTACAAGTAAAGCCTGGGCAGATTCTATAAAACATGGGGATGAAGTTATAGGTAGTGCATTAACAAGATCACTTCCATATAGAGCTATGTTGTTAATACCTAAAGGTATATCACAGGCGGGTAAAACTATTCTTGGTCCTTTTACACACTTAAGAAACTTTTTCTCTGCTGTGTTTACTACAGTACACAGTGGTAACATTTTAATACCACCACAAAAATTATTTGAATTTTTTACACAAGCTGTAAAATCTGCACAACCACAATTATTGTACCGGGCAACAGGAAACCCTAGATTTAGAAATACACCTGACGATCAAGGGTTGTATAAATTTTTATTAGAAGAAGGTGTAGTAAATCAAAACGTAGTAGCTAGAGATATTGAAGGATTGTTTGGTGATATTACAAGAGCAGGTAAAAGTAATGAAACAGCTGAAGTATTTTTTAACAAATTAGTTAATTCAACTACACAAAAATTTAAAAAATTATATGGCGTAGCTCAAGATTTATATACGGCTGAAGATGATGTATTTAGAATTACAAACTTTTTAGCAGAAGGTTACAAATATAAAGAGGCATATAAAACTGCTTTTCAAGCAGGTAAAATTAAAAAAATGCCTAGTGATTTAGAAATTATGAAAACAGCGGCTAAGATAGTTAGAGAGACAGTTCCTAACTATGCATATGTATCTGATTTTGTAAAAGGTATTAGAAGATCACCATTAGGAAGTTTTGCATCGTTCCCTTCAGAAATTTTTAGAACAGGTGGTAATACAACTATGCTTGCAGTTAAAGAAATGAAAGATCCTATATTACAAAGTATTGGTATGAAAAGATTAACAGGGCAAGCTTTAACTTATGCTTTCTTTCCTCTTGCAGCGATGAGCGCAGGTTCTGCACTGTATGGTTTATCAAAAGATAAAATAATAGCGATGAGAGAAATACTTCCAATATGGTCAGAAGACAATACGATCATTGGTGTATACGAAGATGGTAAATATAAATACATAGATTTTAGTCATGGATTCTTTTATGACACTATGATTCAACCCGTAAATACTATTGTATCTAATGTTGAAAGAGCAAAAGCTGCTGATGAAGATGACCCTCTTATTAGAGGTTTTGTAAATGGTTTATCAAGAGCGTTGGGTAAAGTATTAGAGCCATTCTTTTCAGAATCTATTTGGGTTGGTGCAGTTACAGATGTGACCCTTAGAAATGGTATTAAAGATAATGGTAGTCCTGTTTGGAATCCAGAAGATAGTCTTATGACTAAATGGTATAAATCTACAAAACATGTTGCCTACACGTTATCACCTGGATCACTACCACAGCTACAAAGATTAATTAATGCTATTCAAAAAAAATCTCAGAAAGGTGTAAATTATGAAGTGCCTGATGAATTATTAGGATTTTTAGGTTTTAGAAAAGTGCCTTTGGATATAGAGAGAAATTTAAACTTTAAACTAGCAGAATATCAAGAAGCAAAAAGAAACGAAGCTAGAAAAATATTTGAAGGATTAAGAACAGGTGACCCTGTTACTGATCCTAATTTATTAATTAGACAATACTTTAACGCTAATAAATCTTTTTACGAAGACATGAGTAAATTAAGAAGAGTGTATGATGCAGTAAAAACTTTAGGTATGAGAGATGATAAAATAGAAGAAATATTCGGAATAAGAAGAGAAGTACCTACGTATGAAGATATAGAAAATAATAAATTTTATCCTTTAATTATTACATCAGGTCAGATCGAGGGTGTAGAACGATTAGCTGAAGAAAAGAAAATACCTAATATTTTTAATAGACAGGTAGAACGTATGATTGATAAAATGGAAAGAGACATGCAAAAACTTAGATTAAATAAAGATTTTGATTTAGATATAAATAATTATTTATTAAGAACACAACAGTCATCTGAACTTTTAACACCACCTATACCAAAACAAGTAGCAGATGCTACACCAAATCCACAAGTTATTAATAGTGGTCAGGTAGCTCAACTTAATAATGGATTGACGATGGCTGAAAACGCACTACTATCTGATGAAGAAAAAATGATAAAATTAAGACAACGAGGAATGTTAACATAATGCCCAACGGAGATAAACTCAGACCCAAAAGTACAAGAGAGCATCTGCTTTCTATTTATGGATATATTACTGGATTAAAGAAAGATGTTAAACACATGCATGATGGTATACACGATTTGGGCGGTAAGATAGACAAGATCTATTGGGTGTTATTGGGTACTGTAGGGGCAGTATCACTTCTGCTGTTAGAGAAAGTTTTAGATAAAGGTTTATTTTTTTAGATCCATTGTTTGAGTTCTTCACCCATTACATCACTAGCTATATTCATTTTAGTGCGTAAAGCTTTTTGTACTTTATTATCTATAGTATCTTCTGCAACAAGATCAATATAAGTCATAGGTTTTGTTTGACCAATACGATCAATACGTGCTTCTGATTGTAATCTTTTTTCTAAGTCATAACCATTAGAATAATATATCATAGTGCTAGCAGCAGTTAGAGTAATACCATAACCACCTGTTTGAGTAGTGCCAACAAAAAATCTACATTTAGGATTGTTTTGAAATTTTTCTATATTTTGTTGTCTTTCATTTTGAGGAGTTAAACCATAATAATCAACAACAGATTCTTCACCAAATTGTTTTTTTATTTCTTGTATAATTCTTTCTACATCTTTTTGATAATAAGACCATATAACAGCTTTACCAGATAGCTCCCATAAAATATCCATTAACTCAGTTAATCTATTGCATGGTAATTCTTGTACAGTTCCGTCATCGTTAGGATGATAACCACAAGATATTTGATGTAGTCTTAATAACTGTACCATAACTGTAGAAGTTGAACACACTTTACCATCTAATTGAGATAGCGCATACTTTCTCATTTCATTGTATAATTTTCTTTGTATGCCTGTAAGTTCTATTTCTCTAGTAACATAAGTTTTTTTAGGAAGATCTAAACAATCATCTTTTAAAACACGTTCACTAAATTTTTTAATTTTTTCTTCTAATTCAGGGAGTGTTCTTTTGTTAGGACCTATGGGCACGGTTACCGATCGAGAACCTAAGTTCATAGTTTTCATAATACAATAATGAGCTCTGTATGCCCAAAAAGAATCAAAACCTAAAATATAATTATCTAAAAAAACAGCCTGACTAAAAAGATCTAAAGGTGAATTAGTTATAGGTGAGCCAGTTAATATTCTTCTATATTTTGTTAAAGGTTTTAAAGATATTATATTTCTAGTTCTGTTTGCTGTAGGAGTTTTAATTGTTGTAGATTCATCTATTGCCATCATTGCTTTGTGACAAGATAAAAAACGTTTAGCAAACTCCGTGGCTTTTGGATAAGAAAGAGCTTCTACATTCATAATTAAAATATGAAAATCAGTTCCAGTTGCAAATAATGTATTTAACTCTTTTATTTTCTCTGCAGAGGAATTAGAAGTTTCCCAAAGCACAACTTTCTTTTCTATATGATTTACCATGTGTGTAGGTATTTCATTTTTATACCAGTTTTTATAAACACCTTTTGGTGCTATTAATAATAAACCATTTATTTCACCTCTATCATAAAGCATAGAAGCATTATCAATTAACACCTTAGATTTACCTGTACCCATTTCCATAAAATAAGCAAAGTATTCTCGGTTCCAAGAACGCTCTAAAGCTTTTAATTGATGCGCGTATGGCTTCGTTTTAAATTTATAATTCATGTTTACTTTTACTTTCTAAATGCTATATATTACATGAAAGATAAAAAGTCAATGAGCAAAGTTTATTTAATTCAAGACATACCAGGAACCAGCAAAGGTGAACCTAAATATAATATTGTTGGTGCACAAAAATATGGTGAGATTGTGTCCTTGCTTCCAGAGTTTTCACAAATGATTCATTCACCAGGGCCTTTAGTTATGAAACTTAGAACTCTTCTAAAGAATTATACTGAGGACGATTATCTTTTATTATCAGGTGACCCTGCAATCATAGGTGTGGTATGCTCTTTAGTTGCCGATACAACTAATGGTAAATACAAACTTTTAAAATGGGACCGTCAAGAAAAAACTTATTACCCGATAGAAATAAATATTTATCAAAAATAAGTTGACACAAATTTTATTATCACTATATTGAAAATTGCAAAAAGGAATTATTATTAATGATTAAACTAACAAACATATATAAGGAAAGATATGACTATAGACCTAAGAAAAGATGCACCGAATCAGGTGTCAAACGTCAATCCAGACGAACTATCACAAGAAATTAATACACTTCAAGAAATTAAACAAGAAGTTATTAATCAAGAAAGTAAATTAAAAGAACTTAAAGAAAGAGAAAAATATTATTCTAATATTATTATACCTGATTTAATGAATCAGTTAAATCTCAAAACTTTAAAATTAAAAGATGGATCAGAAATATCTGTTAAAGATGTATTTGGTGTCTCAATTATTGCTGCTAAAAAGCAAGAGGCACATGACTGGCTTCGGAGACAGGGGTTAGGCGCGATTGTGAAAAATGAGATCACAGTTAAGTTTGGCCTTAACGAAGATAACAAGGCAGAGCAATATGCTCTACTTGCACGAGGACAAGGTTATGAACCCGATCGGAAAATTGCAGTTCATGCCGGAACCCTTAGAACAACTTTGCGGGACTATCATCAAAAAGGTGGTAGCATACCTGCAGAGTTGTTTAATACGTTTGAAGGAAATCAAACGGAAATAAAAACCAAAAATTAAACTAACAAACTACTAAACATTAAGGAGTAAATATATATGGAAAAAGAAGTAGTAAAAAAGAATAGTGCAGGATCACTTGCAACTATTAATCTCAGAGCAGATGGTGGTAAAGGCACCGAAGAAATAAAATCGGATGACGTATCAACTCCGATCTTAAAAATTCTTCATCAACTTTCACCTGAATGTAATGAAAGAGATCCAAAATATGTTGAAGGGGCTAAACCTGGCATGATATATGCAGCAGGCTTCACGCAACTTATCGACGGTAATCAAGGTTTAGATGTGATTGTATCACATTCTCAAACTAGATATCCAGAATGGCAGGAGAGAGGCGACAGTGCTTCAGCTCCAGTTGGAACGCATTTAGATATTCCAGCCGATGCTGTTGAAGAAAGAAACGGCAGATGGAGATTACCTAATGGTAATTATGTAGAGAAGACAGCATATTTTTATGTGCTAGCATTAGTGGAGGGAGAAACAAGACCTGCAGTAATTGCTATGAGATCTTCTAATCTTACACCAGCGAGAGAACTAAACAATCTGATTAAGAATCTTAGATTCTCAGATTCAGAGGGTTCTTTCAATCCAGCTGCATACTCAGCAGTTTATAATTTAAAAACTGTGGGTAAGACAGCAGGTAGTAAAAGCTGGCATGTCTACAAACCATCAAGAGTTAGAAATCTTGATGTCAGTAAAAAAGCAGATGCTGAAATGTATGAAGTTGCACAACAACTTCAAAAAACTGTATCCAAAGGTGCAGCAAAACCAAAATACGAAGCATCTAAAAATACTGGGGACATAGTATAACCGAGTACTTGTTAAGTACACTTGCGAGCAGGGCGCCGAAGCGAGAGTAGAAGCGCCCTGATTTATTATGAAAGATTTTGAAAAATATTTTAGCGGATTAAAAAGAGACTTTGGTTTCTGTAATGTTAAGAACGGATATCATGACCCTAAAACAAATAAATTAAAATTTGACCCTGGTGATTATGGCTGGGCTAAAAGACCCATTACACAAAAAGATTATGAAGATCATTTAAAAGGACAAAAGTCGATAGGACTACAAGCGTGTGATGACGAAAGCATGGCTAGCTTTGGTGCGATTGATGTTGATCCAGATGATTACGAAAAATTTGATTTACAAAAATATTTAAAAGTTATTGATACAAAAAATTTACCTGTTGTTCCTATTGAATCTAAAAGTGGTGGACTTCACATATACGTCTTTACAAAAGAAAAAGTACCTGCATCTTTAATTAGAGAGTTTTTATCAAATTTATTATTTTTATTTGGACTACCTGCTAAGACAGAAATATTTCCTAAACAAACTGCATTAGGTAAAAATCAAAACGGTGAAAGAACGACTGGTAGTTTTATAAATTTACCATACTTTAATGGTAATGAAAGAAGAGCATACAAACCAGATGGTAGTAAAATGGAGTTAGATTATTTTTTAAAAGTAGTCGAGGCTAATTTACAAACAAAAGAAAGTTTACAAGAAGTCAGTAACAAAAAAATAAAAGAAGTATTAACTGGTGGTCCAGAGGAGTTTTCAGATGGTCCTCCATGTTTACAAATGATTTGTAAAGAGATACAAGAATCAGGGAACAAATTAAAAGACGAAAGAGATAGATTTTTATATAACTATATGGTGTTTGCTAAGAAAAAATTTAGTGAGAATTGGGAAAAAAAAGTTTTACAAGCAGCTAGAAATTATATTCACTATGATGAAATATGGGGTGATGGAAAAGTAGAAGAAAAAATTAAATATTGGAAAAAAGACACAGCAGGTTTTAAATGTAATGATTTACCTATATCATCTTATTGTGCGAGGGGCACATGTTTAAAAAGAAAATTTGGTATTGGTGGCCATTTTGATTCGCAGTGGCCATCAGTATCAGGTTTAATTAGAATTATGTATAAGCCTGACCATGAATATTTTTTTAATGTAGAAGTAGCTGCAGATAAAATTGTACAAGTGCATGCAAGAAGTATTAAACAATTTAATGAAATGAAACAGATGCGTAGTTTAATTGCTGACCATACAACAACTTATCCACCAAGTATAAAAGAAAAAGAATATCAAAATATATTAAATGGTTTGTGGGCAACGATGGAAACAATACAACCACCAGCAGGGACTAATCCAGTAGATATGTTGAAAAAAGAATTGTATGATTATGTTAATGGACCTAAAGCAGGAACTTATGCATCTTTTAAAAGTGGTGCTGTGTTACATGAAGATGAGTGTTTTTATTTTATATACGATAAATTTTATGATGAATTAAAACGTGGAGATTGGAATCAAGAAAGAGCCAGGACAGCTACGATGATTAAACAATATTTTAAAGGTGAGTTTGATTGTCAAAAAAGATTTCCAAAAGGAGATAATGAAGAATCATTTCCACCATTAAGAGTTTTAAAACTTCCTAAGGAAGGTTTAGAAAAAGAAGACATACCAGAAGAAATAATAGAAATAGAAGATAAGGAGAATATAGTATGACGGAACAAAAACCACCTAGTGTATTTGTATGTTTACCTGCTTATGATACAATGCAGGTTCCAACATGTTTATCATTAGTAAAATTATTTAACAAATTTACATTAGCAAAAATTAAAGCAGAGATAGGTACATTTAAGTGTCCTTATGTAAGTTATGGAAGAAATGTTTTAACAGCATTATTTTTAGAATCAGGTTTTGAATATCAATTATTTGTAGATGCTGATTTAGAATTTGAACCTGATGTAGTGGGTCGAATGTTATTATCTAAAAAAGATGCTATCTGTGTGCCTTATAGAAAAAAAACACAAGATAATGTATTAAAATTTTCTATAGAATTTGATGATCCACTAGATATTAAAATAGATAATAAAGGAATCACAGAATTAAAAATGGGACCTGCTGGTTTAACTTTAATTCATAGAAGTGTTTATGAAAAATTAATTAAAGATAATTCACATCTTAAAATAAAACAAAAAGAAATTATCTCTGAAAAAGCCAATTCATACTTTTATAATTTTTGGGATACAACTTTTACTAAAGATGGAACATGGTGGGGTGAAGATGTTAATTTTTGTAATTTAATTAAAAAATCAGGTTTTAAGTTTTATGGAGTCGTTGATGGTAAAACCACGCATCATGGATCATATGGCTGGACTGGATCATTAGCAGATGGATTTAAGAAAGCCAATGGAAAAGATCAATAAAATTTACGGACCACCGGGCACAGGTAAAACTTTTAGATTAATCAGACGTGTAAAAGCTTATGCTCGTAAGGGTGTGCCATTACATAAGATAGGTTATTTTGCATTTACTAGAAAAGCTGCTGAGGAGGCTCGTAAAAGAATTGATGTATCTGAAAAAGAAGTTCCCTATTTTCAAACTCTACACGCGTTTTGTTATCACTTATTAGGATTAAAGGAAGAAGATATTGTCCAACCATATCACTACGAAGATCTGGGTAAAAAATTAAATATACGTGTTTCATTTACGGACAAATACAACGAAGAAGAAACACATTTTTTAACTTGCAATAATCCATATTTTCAAATGATACAAAAAGCTATTAATAAAAATATTACTATTAGACAAGAGTTTGATCTTAATGAACATGATAAAAAAGAAATAGATTTTGATACATTAAATCACATTCATAGAAATTTAATATTATACAAAGGTAAAAATAATATTGTAGATTTTAATGACATCATAAAAGAAGTAATTAAATCTGATAAAATACCACAATTTAAAGCTATCTTTATTGACGAAGCGCAAGATTTATCACCGTTGCAATGGCAACTCTATGATAAATTAAAAGAACACTGTGATCAAATTTATTTAGCTGGTGATGATGACCAAGCTATTTATGCTTGGGCTGGAGCCGATGTCAATAGATTTATTAAAGAACCTGGTAAAGAAAGAGTTTTAAGAAGATCAAGACGTGTTTCTAAATCTGTGCAAGAACAATCAACTATACCTGTGAGTCGTATATCAGGCATCAGGAAACAAAAAAATTATCTACCAAGAAATTACAAAGGCGAGTGTCAACATATTTCTGATTTAAATCAAATTGATTTATCTAAAGGCAAATGGTTAATCCTTACTAGAACTAAAAGTAATTTGTTAGATATCATGAAAGATTTAAAACGTAAAAATTTTTACTATCAAAGTAATAAAGGTAAAAGTTTTAAAGTTGGTATGTATGAAGCTGCAGCAGCTTACACTAAATGGACAATGAATGAGCTATTAAATGAAAAAGAAATTAGTGCAGTTAAAGAGTACATACCTAATGGAAGTTGGAATGTTAATATTCCTTGGTATGATATATTTATTGCAGATCAAAAAGAAATTTTATATTTAAGAAATTTAATAGCATCAAAAGAAAATTTAAAAGAAAAAGCTCGTATATGGTTATCAACGATACACGCTATAAAAGGTGGTGAAGAGGATAATGTAATTTTATCTTTGCATCAAGGTAGAACTGTACAGCAAGGAATTAAGTTAAGTGTTGACAAACAAGATGAAGAGCATAGAGTATGGTATGTTGGAATCACGAGAGCAAGAAATAACCTATACAAATTAAGAGCAAAAAAGAAATTAAAGGAATACAAACTATGACACATAAAGATTTATTTGATGAAACATTTCCTCAATATACTCAGGTCGGCGGGAATCACTACACCAAGTTTCCTATTCAACCCTATGAGTTTATTTCAAAAAATGATTTATCTTTTTTCCAAGGCAACGTTATTAAATACGTTTGCAGGTATCAACGAAAAGGAGGAATAGAAGATCTTAAAAAAATTATACATTATTGTCAGTTAGAAATGTTAAAAATGAGGAGTAAAAAATGACTATTGAATTTGGCTTAGGTATGTTTGCTTATAACATGATCTGTTTATTTATTGGTCTCACAATACTTTATTTAGTTATAAAAAATATAAAATGATTTTACCACAAACAGAGTGGGTACAACCCACAGAATATCCTGATCTTAGATCGTATGATGAAATAGCTATCGACTTAGAAACTAAAGATGTAGATTTAAAAACAAAAGGATCAGGTGCTGTTGTTGGTAATGGAAAAGTTGTAGGTATAGCTGTAGCTACCTATAATGATAGTTGGTATTTTCCCATAGCTCACGCTGAAGGTCCTAATATGGATTACAAAAAAACATTAGAATGGTTCAAAGATATTTTAGAATGTCCAGCTACAAAAATATTTCATAATGCTATGTATGATGTTTGTTGGATACGTAATTTAGGTTTAAAAATCAATGGCTTAGTAGTGGATACTATGATTGCTTGTTCTTTACTAGACGAAAATAGATTTTCATACACGCTTAATACTTTATCATGGCACTTTTTAAATGAAGGTAAAAATGAAAGAGCACTGCTTGAAGCAGCTAAACAAAGAGGATTAGATGCTAAAAAAGACATGTGGAGATTACCAGCACAAGAAGTTGGAGCATACGCTGAAAAAGATGCTAGTTTAACTTTTAAGCTTTGGCAACATGTAAAAAATTTAATTATTGAAAATGATTTAGAAAGTATTTTTAATCTTGAAACGGATCTTTTCCCTTGTCTTGTTGATATGCGTTTTTTAGGTGTTCGCGTAGACACTCAAAGAGCTTACGAATTGCGTAAGGAATTGATAGGACAAGAGCAATTGTTATTGCAAGAAGTTCAAAAAGAAACAGGAGAAGATATTCAAATATGGGCAGCAAGATCAATTGAAAAAGTTTTTCAAAAATTAAATTTATCTTACGAACGTACCGCAAAATCTGATGAACCTTCATTTACAAAAAATTTCCTTTCTAATCATCCACATCCTATCATACAAAAGATAGCAGAAGCAAGAAAGATTAACAAAGTAAATACGACATTTATTGATACAATATTAAAACACGAACACAAAGGTAGAATACATGCAGAGATAAATCAAATTAGATCTGATGACGGTGGAACAATTACTGGACGTTTTTCTTATTCTAATCCAAACTTACAACAAATACCAGCACGTGATAAAGTTTTAGGTCCTATGATTAGAAGTTTATTTATACCTGAAGAAGGTTGTAAGTGGGGTTGTTTTGACTACTCGCAACAGGAACCAAGACTTGTAGCACACTATGCATTACGTTATAGTTTACCTTCAGTTAATACTATTGCAGATTCTTATGACACTGACCCTTCGACCGACTTTCACAAAATCGTAGCAGAAATGGCAGAAATTCCACGTTCACAAGCTAAGGTGATCAATTTGGGTCTTTTTTATGGAATGGGTAAAGCAAAACTTCAAGCTGAGTTAGGTGTATCAAAATTTAAAGCTGAAGAACTATTTGAAAAATATCACTCTAAAGTTCCTTTTGTAAAACAATTAATGAATGAAGTAATGAAAGCGGCAGCTAAAAAAGGACAAATAAAAACTTTATTAGGTAGACGATGTAGATTTCCAAAGTACGAACCTATTCTTCGTGGGTCAGATTGGGGTAAATATATACCAGCAGAAGATGAAGAGCGCATGCAAGATTTACAAAAAATGGGAGAGTATTTAAAAGATGATGAAGATAATGTTTTAAAAGATAAAGATGGAAATCCTAAAAAAAATTATTGGCATAATAATCCAACTCGTAGAGCATTTACATACAAAGCATTAAATAAATTAATTCAAGGATCTGCTGCAGACATGACTAAGAAAGCTATGTTGGATTTATGGAAAGAAGGAATTACACCACATATACAAGTTCATGATGAGCTAGATATATCTGTTTTAAATGAATTAGAGGCAAATAAAATTAAAGATGTGATGGAAAACGCAGTTGACTTGAAGATACCAAACAAGGTAGATTACGAGTCTGGTCCCAACTGGGGATCTATAAAATGATTTATTATGGCTTATTTAAATGCAAACATACCACCGACTTATGCACAAATCAAAAGAGAATATCTTTATGATTTACAAAAACATCATGGCGAAGTTGAAGACTGCATCATCTTTGGTTTATCGGCTATTACTGGAAGGAGTATACTTTTTCATGCTATTATGGAAAATGGTGCAATATTTTATCGCTTACCAATTAGCGCGTTTATTCAAAAGGGATTTAAGCCATCCAGAGTGCCCGAGCGACGACTTGATGAACTTCAGCTCTGGAATTGTTTTAGTTATTATCCTTCTGTACATTCTTTCGATATATTAGCTGGACAAGCAGGTAAATACATAGGGAAAGATAAAAAATGGCATCCAGGTAAATATTTATTTACAGTTGACTTTGCACATCCAGAGTCTAATATACTTGACACTGATCATTCAGAGATTCCGCACGAACATAAGTGCGCTCACATAATTGCTCTTGATGATGGCAATTTTGCAGCACAACCAAACAATCGATGTATATGGGACATACCTTCTTTTACAGTAAAAGATACTATCCCTGATTGGAAAGTGCAAACAAATGAATGGAATGTAGAAGATAGTAGAGCATGGCGGACTGAAGATACCGACAAGTTCTTCTATGAGATTGAGGAGAAGAAAAAATGAAGTGTGAAAATTGTGGAATGGGTTTTATAATCTCACCTATTAATGTAGACAAAGTATGTCCGCATTGTGGACATGTTCACGGTAAAAATTATGTAGAGCATACTCACGAAGATGGCGTGACTCATGCACATCAGAATGGAGATGTTCCGCATACACATGAGGAGGAAACAATGTTAAAAAGAATTTGGAATAAAATTGTTAGCTGGTTATTTAGCTGGCAAAAAAAATAATTTATGAGTAATAAACCACTCAACATATCAGAGTCGGCGGCCGTGCAGATGCCGATGAAGACGGTCGCCTCTTTGATTTTGCTCGTCGCAGCCGGCGTGTTCGCATACACGGAGCTGACGGCAAGGTTAGTATCGCTGGAGACATCACGTGAGCTGTTTGAAAATGATTTGTTAAAGAAGTCCGAACAGGTCCCCGTCGATCAAGAACAACATTTTTTACTCGAAGATTTGTATAAGTCTGTAGAGAAGATGGAAAAAACTCAAGAGATGAACATGACAAACAAAGTCAACATAGAATTTCTTAACTCACAATTAGAAAAAGCATTAAGTGATATTGAAGAGTTAAAAGATAAGGTAAGAGAAAATGGAAAGAATTACTAGACAAGTTGTACAATACATTTCTGATATGCAAAAAAAAGCTAAACAGATGAGTTATGTTAAAAATTTAAAAAAGTCTGTTGAACACGGCAAGAATGGTACACAAAAATATGTTATCAAGCAAGGGGAAAACAAAGGTAAAATAGTATGACAGAGTTAGTGGTAGCCCTACTTATGATTGTACAAGGAGAGATTAAGGAAGCACGTATCCAGCCGTCGATGTCTGAATGTTTGAAAGGCAAAAGGGTTGCAAAACGTGGTTTAAAAATTGATGGACATGTCAAGTACCAGTGCATAAAATCTATGGCAGAATTAGAGTCAAATATTGATGGATCTTTGTCTATAAAAAAGTTAATATTAAAATAATGAATCTTTCAAGAAATTTTACTCTTTCAGAGTTAATTAAATCAGATACTGCAATACGTAAAGGGATTAACAATAATCCCAATGCAGAACAAATAGAAAAACTAAAAGCATTGTGTGAAAATATTTTGCAACCAGTGCGTGATCACTTCGGTAGAGTTAAAATCACTAGCGGTTTTCGCAGCGTAGAGTTGTGTGAGGCCATCGGCAGCTCGGCACGATCGCAGCATGCAAAAGCTGAAGCCGCAGACTTCGAAGTAATAGGCACAGACAATGCTGAATTATTTGATTGGATAAAAGACAACCTTGAACCAGATCAATTAATACTTGAGTTCTATACTCCAGGTGAGCCTAATTCAGGGTGGATACACTGTAGCTGGATTGAAGGTACACCAAGGGCTAGTTTTCTACACGCATTTAAATCAGAAGGTAAAACAAAATACAAACCTATTTTAGGTTCAGCGAGGGAACTTGTCTAAAAAAATTGTTTTAATGAAAGCGTTTGCTAATATTGATACTGTACAAGGTGTTTGTGAAGAGTGCGAAGAAGATACTATTTTAGTAGCTATAGTTTCAGATTACTATAGATGCACTAACTGTGGAGCAGATACTAGACAACATATTAATGGTAGTATAAGATATATAAAGCTAAGTGAAAGTGATAAAGAATATATAAGACAAAATGGAAACAATAGATAACATATTAATAGAAAAAGATTTATTTACTCTATACACTAATTTAATTAGTTCTCCTGTGTGGGATCTACATAGAACTTCATTATTACCTACAGATGATGGTCCTTTTGATATGGGTTGTTTTCCTGGTTTTATTGTAAAAGACAGAGATAAAATTTATAATCATTTTTGGCATGGTTATTTTGCATCCTTGTTTGAAAGAATTAATGTAAAATTTTTTGAAAAAAATAAATATTATTTACCTAGAAATATTATTAGAATTAATTTAGGTGCAAAAAATGAAACCTCTTTAACAGAGTTTCATATTGATGATAAAAATCCAGGTGTATATACCATCTTAGGATTTTTAACGCCTATCTGGGCTAAAGATTGGGGTGGTCATTTACAAGTAGAAGATAAAAAGATAGATTATAAACCAGGTAGATTTATGATATTTAAGAGTGATAGCATACACAATGGTGTTGGACCCTCTCAAAAGATACCCTATTGGAGAATAAGTATAAATTATTTAGTGCAATAACATGGACCATACAGAAGCAATTGTAGAAATAAAAAACATAGTTAATCCTTATTTTACAAAGATGTTAATTTCTTTTATGGAAGACAGATGTAAAGAACCTTTGTTAATAGGAACCGGTGCAGTAGATAAAGATATCAGAAATGTTTTAGGATATGAATTAAATTTTAATAATCCAACAAATCATTTTTATTGGAATTACGTTAAAAGACAAATACAAATGCATTATCCTTACTATTCAGTTAAGTTTCCAAGAAATCAATCTAAAAAAGTACAACAAATAGATCTATTAAAATATACCAAAGGTGGAAAGTATACGACCCACATTGATCATGATATTACTACACCTAGAACAGTTAGTGTTATTGTTAATCTAAATGAAAATTATGAAGGGGGAGATTTAGTTTTTACAGATCAACAAGGAAAAGAAATAAAAAGATTTAAATTAAAAGAAAGATCTATTATATTTTTTCCTAGTAATTTTATGTATCCACATATGATTGAACCTATAACGAAAGGAACAAGGTACAGTATAGTTGCATGGCTTCAATGAAATATAAATTAGTTAAAAACTTTTTTTCAAAAGAAGAATTAAAAATTTTAGATGTATATTGTCAACAAAAACTAGATCAAGATGAAGGTGGTTTAGATGGTCAAACATTTTCACCTTCTTGGTACAGAGATGCCTTAACGACTGCATTTTTAGAAAGTAAAAAACCTTTAATAGAAAAAGAAATGAATATAAAATTGTTAACATCTTACAGCTATTGGAGATATTACGTTCATGGTGCAACTCTGTTTGATCACTACGATAGACCTGCATGTGAAGTATCTGTAACTGCCTGTATGAAAAAATATGATGACTGGCCAATAGAAGTTGATGGTGAGTCTTTTGAATTAGAAGAAGGAGATGGTTTGATTTATGGTGGTTACTTACACTGGCACGGAAGACCAGGCACATACAAAGGTAATGGTATGGCTCAAACTTTTTTACATTACGTAGATAAAAATGGACCGTTTACTCATCATGCTTTTGATGGTTATAATAGAAAATTTGGATATAAAATTACAAAAGAAGATAGAGAAATTGTACACCAAAAAAGAGCTGCAAAAGGAAAAAAATGGTTAAACAAAAAATCTAAATTTGAAATGTAATGGCTAGACAAAAATTTATACATTTCGTACCTAGACCAAAACCTCGTAAACGTCCTGGCCGTCACAAAAAAAGATTAAATAAAAATGAAAAACGTAGTGCTAAAAAATATAACCGCCAAGGCAGATAGGCTAGCTAATCTATACTGGAAGACTAAAGATGAGAAATATAAGATACTTTGGTATCAAGAGATAAAGAAGCAGGGTTCTCGGGTTTCTTCGGAGGAATCATCACCTTATCACAAGAAAACTTAGGGTAAATTTCCAAAGATTCAACCTGATCAGCGGCAAAAACTTGACCACCAAATATTATATCATATGCATTTCCTAGACCTTTTTGAACACACGTATAGTGAGTATTATAAAACCTAGTATATTCGTGCTTTTCTTGTGGAACTTCTACACAAGATCCCCCTATAACAGAACACATGTATATTGTTAGAAAAAATTTCATTGACAACCCTTGTAAAATTATATAAATATCCTATATCTTTAGATATTAAAAGAAAGGATATACTAAATGACAGATATAAGCAAATACAAAAGTCTCGCAGTCGATCATGCCTGCTATGATAAAATAGATCAGATGACCAAGATCCTGGCACCAGGGATCACTTTATCAAGAGCGCAAGTAATTCGAATGTTAGTAGATGAGAAAGCGAAAAAATTAAATGGCAAGATCACAACTAAGCGTATTTCCAAAAGCAGTTAACTTTCTTGGAGAAAAAAAAGATCCAGAGAGAAGTCTTTGGCGTAATGTATTAATAGTTGCGTTAGAGGATGCTGTGGGTAGACATTATCGAAATAAAAATTTTGGTGTGGGTGAAAAATCAGCGCAAGCATATTTTTTAGAACCTAATCGAGATTTTGCTTTGGTTTGTCACTACGCAGGTTTTGATCATGAGTATGTAAGAATGAAAGCTAAGAAATTTATAAAGGAGAAATTAAGTGAAGAAAAAGATAATATGCACAGTATGTAATGGTAATGGTTTTGTTCGAGTGCCGTTCGAACAAGCACGTGAAGAACAGTGGGCAGATTGTGATTTTTGTAACAATCAAGGGGAGATAGAAATAGAAGAGGAGGAGAAAGATGAGATTATTCAATAAATATGTAATTACTTCTAGAACAATGAATATACTTTTATTTTGTTTAGGTTTTATACTGGGAGTTATAATCATATGATTCAAGGAGATAGTAAAGACTACAAACTTTTAACTAAATGGGTAGAGGGTTTAGCTCCAAAAGATTTTTATTTAACTGTAGAGATAGGAGTTAGAGAAGGTTACAGTTCTATAGTAATTACTGATGCTTTGAAGGGTAAAAATTATTTTCATATTGGGATCGATCCTTATGGTGATTTACTTTACAAACATTTAGATAAACAAATAGATCTTGAAAAAGGTACGATTGCATATTGGACAGACTTTGATGGAAACGTTTTATTAAACGAAGACGGAACTCCTAAAGTACCAACGTATCCCAATACAATGAAGCAAACTTTTTTAAGTGGTTTTAAACAACATGAAAACTTTAGTTTGTTTCAATTAGAAGATACAGAATACTTTAATGCGTTTGGTGGAGGTATCCCAATATATCGTAATGGTAAAAAAGAAATAATGAATTGTTATGATTTTGTACACTTTGATGGTCCACACACCACAGAAAAAGTATTAGAAGAAGTTATGTTTTTTGCACCTAGATCTAGAGTCGGTACTAGATTTGTGTTTGATGATCGTAAAACTTATGAGATGAATAAAATAGCGCATATTCTAACTCATTTTAATTTTAACACACAAGAAATGGGTGATAATAAATGCATGTTAGAAAGGACACAATGATTAGAGTTATAATTGTATGCATACTTTTAACTGGTTGTAGTGCAAAGTTTGATAGCTATGACCCTTCAACAAGTTTATTAAGATGGGTATTGACACATGATAGCAGAGACTGATGCAGCATATATTGCCGGCCTCTTTGATGGAGAGGGTTCAATACATATGCGTAGAGGAATTGAAAGAAAGAAAAGACATCGAGGCAAACCTGGTTATCGTTTGTCTAATAGTTTAAGACTTTCGATGGAAATAACGATGACCGATCGTAGTGTTCTTGCCTGGGTACATGAAATTCTAGGCGTAGGCACTTTGACTGATAAACCTAGAAAAGGTAGACGTGTTGATGGAACACCTTATTTAAAACAATATAGATGGCGATGTACGTTTAGAGACGCTTATTATGTTTGTTGTGTGATATGGCCTTGGTCACATACTAAATTAGAAAAGGTACAACAAGTAATACAACATTACGATAATGATAAACAAAATGTAGTCCACTTAGAAGATTACAAGTTAAGGAATAAAAGATGATGAATGAAGAAGATCTAAAAGAATATCACAACATTGGTAAAAAAGTTATCTGGGATGGTAATCCTAAATTTAAATACCAATCTATTAAACGAGTCGATTCTGAGTCCGGTAGAGTTTACGATATTAATAACGAAAAATTACCAAGTGTTACAACTATTTTGTCCGCTACCAAGTCGGAAGAGAGTAAGGCAAAACTGGCAGCATGGAGGCAACGAGAAGGCGAAATTAAGGCAGATCAAATACGTGATGATGCAGCAGCTCGGGGCACTATTATGCACCGAATATTAGAGGGATATATAAAAAATGAAGGCCATATGGATCTAACTAAATTAGGTCAGGAGGCAGGCACCATGGCCCAAAACATCATCGATAAAGGCCATTTTAAGCCTCTAGAGGAGGTGTGGGGGTTAGAAATGCCTCTATGGTACCCTGGATTGTATGCGGGCGCCTCAGACGTTGCTGGAATCTATGAAGGCCGGGAGTCTATCATAGATTTTAAACAAAGCAATAAATATAAGAAGCGTGAATGGATTGATGATTATTTCATACAATGTGCAGCTTATGCTGTGGCTCATAACTATGTGTATGGTACAAACATACAGTCTGGAGTGATTCTAATTAGCGTTAAGGGTGGTGATGTTCTAAGATACGTGTCATATGGTAAGGAATTTCAACATTTTATGTGGGTTTGGCTAGGTAGAGTGGGTCAATACTACAAGCAACAGGCATCAGGGACCAAGGGTCCATAGAGTATTCTGTATGAGATTTATGTTTAAAAAAAATTTTTTGAAAAATATAGTGATACAATGCTACAATGGACTTAAACTGTTGATATTATTGGATAATAGCTTGTTACAATGGTGTTACAATGTGCTTCAGTGTGCTTCAGGGATTTTCCCTACGCGCGCGCGTGAAAACGCTTTTTACAAAAGCAGTTTCTCATGTATAAAACTCTATGGATGTCATGAGAAAAATTGAATATAGATTTTTACATTGGGGGCCCTTTGTTTGTCATTACAGAATGACACCAGAAGAAATTAAAACTCTTGATAGCATAGAAGAAAAAGAAGATTATAACAAAAGTTTAGCGGGTCATATCAATCATGAAAAAGGTTTAGATTATAATAAAGTTTTTGAAATACTCTCTCCTTACTTACAAAGTTACTTACAAGGCTTCCATGAATACAGAGGAAAAAAATTAGCTAGTTCATTTGAGTTGTTAAGTAGTTGGGTTAACAGACAAAAGAAATATGAATTTAATCCACCACATACTCACGATGAAGATTTATCTTTTGTAGTTTATACAAAAGTCCCTGCAGGTTTAGAGGCAGAATGTATAAAAAGTGTATCTAATAGTCCAGGGCCGGGCTGTATAGTTTTTGATTTTAACATGCCTACATTTTCAAAAAATAATAATCTCATATTACAAACTCATGCTCACTTGCCTGATGTCGGAGATCTATTTATTTTCCCTGCACAGTTACCGCATTGGGTTTATCCTTTTAAAGAAACAGAAGGGGAAAGGGTTTCCATATCTGGAAATATAAGATTAGATGGTAGCAAAGAAAAGTAAATACAAATCAGTTTTAATTAAAAAGAAAAGATATTATTATTACAAAATTACGTGGGCTGATCCGACGGGTGACAGTGGGCACGCTGATGCTCATCAATCTTTAGGTTTAGTTCCATCCATTATGATTACTCATGCTTATGTATTTCAAAAAAGTAAAAAATATTTGTGGACGTTTGCCACTTTTGAAGAGAACGATGAGTTATTCTCCGATAGGAATGTCTTTCCCATCGGTTGCATTCTTAAGATGGAGAGAATCCTCTTGTGATTGAGATTCCGGCTCGACCTTTTGTAGTTTTGTTTTTTGTTGTACTTTTTCTTTTATATCTTCAAACGGCACATCTGCTAGGATTGGTGAGTAATCGTCGATTATTTTTTTCATTCGTAGTTCTAATTCTTCTGTTGTTAAGTCTTCTAATTTTCCTGTCCTTATTATCTTCTGCTCAATATACAGACCCGCAGCTTTTCCTCGGGCAACTTCTGCATTTACCGCAGCTGACCAAGCTCCTTTTTTAAGAGCGTCTTGTCTTATCTTTGCAAGCTCAGCAATATGTTTTTCATAATTAACTTCATATTTTTTCTGCCACTCTTCCCTAAGTTCACCGATGTATTTAACAACAAGCGGGTATAGTTTTGGGTTTTGTAATTTACTTGCGTATTGTCTAGCTGAGTCTTTAGCAAAACCTGCATCGACTGCACATTCAGTTGCAGTCTTTCTACCTTCGTTCGTTACTAATTCGTAGGCGAACTTCATTTGTTGTTCGGTTAGTTTTTTCGGAAGACCCATTATAATTTATTTTGTAATTCTTTTACGTACTCTTCGTTTTCTCTTTGTCTTTTATCTTCGATCATTTTTACATGTTTACGCCAAGCCCAAGAATTAATTTGACCTGACCATTTCATTAGCCAATGCAAGGTGTTATAAATGATCTTATCTATCATGCTTGATATATAGTACAACTTAGGCTATAAAGCAACCTATGTTTACTGGAAAGGTATTGAGAGCAGCATTAGATAAATTTATGAAAGGTGAGGTGGCAGCCAATGCAAGAGTGCAGGTTATCTTACCTAACGGTGAATTTTATGACATCACTGGTATAAAATTATTAGAAAATAAATTAATTGGTGTACGTGAAACACATAGACTTGCAATTACAGTTACCCCTGAGACATGGAAAATGGGTAAGATAGTTAAAAAGTTGTGAAGTTATCCTATTCAATACCTGGAAAAATTTGGTGGATACATAATTTTTTAGATTTTAATACTTATAAAGGTATACATAATGCAATAATTAGAGAAAGAGAAAATATAAATTTACACGATGCTAGTAAGATCTGGAAAAAATTTTTATATAACAACTTAGTTTCTCCTAAAAGAGTAGAGGTAAGTAACTATCCTCCCTTTGAAAAATTAAAAACTTTAGTAAAACATAATCCCTATTTTAAGTTTCCAAAATTAGAGCAGATGTCCACAACTATTCATTACATGAAAAAAGGAGCTGGTATAAACTGGCATGATGATGGCGGTTGGAAATATGGTGCAACATATTATTTAAATAACAAATGGCATGAACAATGGGGTGGTGAATTTATGTTTACTGATGCTACTGGGCATGGATTCCTACCTATAGTTGGTAACTCTTTGGTGATTGTTAAAGCTCCTTTAGCTCATAAAGTTAACCCTGTTTTAAGTCCGATCATGCCTAGAATATCAGTGCAAATATTTATGAAATGATTTGACAATTAGATGAGGTGTAGTAGTGAAACCAGAAAAGAAATTTTGGGATGAGATTAAAAAGATCAATATTAAAAATAATTGCAAATTATCATTTACACGCTTGGAAAATAGTGCTGCATGGGGGACTCCTGATCTACTGGTTTATAATAGTTCTGGCCACTTTTTCACTGTCGAATTAAAAGTAACAAAGACTAACAAAGTTAGGCTATCTCCACATCAAATTTCATTTCATATACGACATCCAAACAATACATTTATCATGGTTAAGGCCCTCTCCCTTAACCAAGTAAAACTTTATGAGGGGAAGGTAATCAAGGAGCTTGACGCTTGTGGCTTGAAGCTTGATCCTTGCAGCTTGGGGCTTGAAGCTTGCCTCCTGAAGCTTGCTGCTCTCTAAGCTTGACGCTTGCCGCTTGAAGCTTGAGGCTCTTTGAGCTTGGCGCTTGAAGCTTCTTCGATATCACAGTGTGGAACTGTTTCTTCTATAACTTGTTGAAGGCCCGGACCAGGCGCACGCTCCGGCCTATCGCTCGAGTCTTTAATGACATGACTGTCGCTAATGGCCTGATCCGATTTATTACGTAGCTTTCGTAATTCTTTATAATATTTTGGGTGTCTAAACATTTTAGTGTTTACCGTATTTTATCACTTTGATATTAGGATTCCAGCAGTTTCTGCAATCTCTGCATTCATTGTCTTGTTGAGCTGCCGGGCACGTTGCGCCAGCTGTCACCACTTCCGAAGAGTTAGGCCACGAAGCAGGCGCCCGCTGGTCTACCATGGGCGCACTAAATCGTATGACTAAATTTTTTGGCTTGTCCTTCAGGTGGTCTTTTATCCATGCTTCACGGGTCGGTAACCAGTGACGCTTTGAAGGTGTTGCCCTGCAAACTGAATAAATTTTTTGAAGATGTTCCAGATCTTGGACGTCCCCTGAATCGTGCCATCTAAACACATCAGGTTTTTTTGAATTAATTAAGTGTACCATTGCAGTGACCCATTGCGGTGACTTGATGGCCGCCAGTCTTCGATACTGTGCATCCTGAACAACCTTAAACACGTAACAACCTTTGAGCGCGTAACAGTCATAACAGACTGAGCCCTTCACCTGCTGGAGCTTGCCGCCTGTCTTGCATTCTTTGGCAGGTAAACCTATCGACCATCCCGGCATCTTTGAAGGCTTGCTTAATGATCCGCCTATAATTTTAAGTGCTTCGTTTGTTTTCATAATCCTTTATAATCCTATAATCTTTATTTGTCAAGCTTGCAGCCTGACGCTTGTAGCTTGTAGCCCGGGGATCCTATCCACGTTCGGGCCTACAGCGGCTGGACCAGTAAGCGTCAGTTTAAAACATCTTTCAATTCACCAGAACAAGCTGGCCGCCTCTCCTACTGATCCCAGGTCCTGTCTCTTGTAACCCTTCCGGCTGGGTGTACAGGACCAGGGATCAGTTCTGGTTGTAGAAACGTGGGAGAGATAATCCCAAACCACAACCAGAAGTTGTCCCAAAAGAATTAATCTCTTAATTCTAATCTTCTAATTCTTTTATCTAAAAGATTTATGAGTTTGTTATTATCTTTAACCATTTCAAATAAATCTTTTATTAATATAAAAGTTTGCTTATCAGATATTTTAAAATCATCTGGTAAGCTATCAAATGTATTTTTATTTTCTTGATCTGTCATATTGGGAGTATATGGGATAAATAAGGCAAGAATAAGGCAAACATAAAAATAAATTTTATTTTTTTTCTTGACATATCCTAAAAAATCCTATACCCTTGGACGGTGGCTGGGGATGGTGGTTAGTGTGTATTATACATTAGAACCATTCTAAACTAGATTATACACGTATAGGTTGTATTGCGAATACATTTGACAAACTATTTAATATGGGATATGTTGGGATATAAACAAGGAGTTAAATATGCAGAAAGAAAAAAAGATAACACTTAACGCAGATAAGCGAAAAGTGATTGCAGATCAATTTCAATCTTTTTACGAAGATAAAGTAAAAGATAAATTGATACAGGCAAAAGAACAATATGATCTTATGCGAGAAAAAGCAAAAGAGCAGATTGAAAAAGTTGTGAGGTATCATCAACCACAAGAAGATGTTGATACAATTAGAAGAATGAGATCAAGATACAATGACGCCGGTGGCGACTTGTATGAGGATAATTGTTTCTATGTTCAACGACCAATTATTAAAGTTGATGATGAGGGTAGAGAGTATGAGGCAAAAGATGAAATCCATGTAAGATTTGACATGGGTAGAAGTTTTGCAAGAGCATATTATCGTGATGAATTAAAATCAAAAGGATTAAATCCTGATTATAATTTAGCAATCATGGATGACTACTCAAAAAGAAATCCAAAATATTATACTGATGAAAGCGCAGTCAATAGTTATTTGGGTTTTAGCAATTCATCTAATGAAGATCAATCAATCCAAAAACCAGTTCATAAGTGGGAAAATGATTTTAAACTTTGGACTATTGGTTCTAGTTATTGTCATTCAAGACAATATAAAGTTGATGAAAATACATTAAACTTTTTTAAGATGTATGTTGCTAGTGCAGATGAGGTTACCAAACAACATCAACAATTATATTCTTATGTTGAGGGTAAGATGAAGACTTTAAGATTAGGTTTAAAATCTTATAGAACATTTGACCAAGCAAAAGCACTTGCAGATAAAGTTGGAGTTGTTTTAAATGAAACAATGTTAAACGAAAGTTCAAGTCTTGCACTTTCTATTTATAGCCCAGAAAATCTGGCTAGTCTTTTGGAGGATAAAGAGGTCTTAACAAGAGAACAGAAAATTGCGTTTGCAAGAAAACAAATGCAACAAAGTGTAAATTAACTATTGACAGGGTATCCTATTTAGTATAGGATACCCATAGAAAGAGAGAAATACATATGACTAAAACATTTTATATAACTTATTGGGCTTCTAAACATAAGAAGCACATAACAAGACAAGGCAAACATGATGACAAGTCTAGATATGGAACATCAAAACAAGGTGTCCCTTATTATGTTTATTACGATCTAGACGCACATGGATATAGAACAGCAACTACAAGTTGGAAAGTGAGGCACTAATGAAATTATTAATTGGCTTAACAGGATTTGTAATTCTTCATATAGGCGCAATCTTATCTTTTAGATATGATTTTACTATTGGATTACTAGTAGCTTTTTTAGGTGTTTTTATGTTTTGGGCAATGCTACCAAGCACAGACCAAAATGAAAGATTGAGAAGATATGAAAGACAACATCAAAAATGGTTGCGAGGTAGACATGAGTGATTATAATTGGTGTCATGGTCCGGAGTGCCATAAGAAACATACTGTCGACAGAATAAGAGGTGTCAAAGGTTCAAAGGTTTTGAGGACCAGAAAGATTGCTCAAAACCAATGGAACGCAAACAATGTCTGGTCCCACTTTTGTAGTCAAGGTTGTTATACTGATTTCATGCATGAACATTGGCAAGAACAGATTAGACTACACCCAAGAACCGAGGCTCTTGAAACACCAATCGAGGACCCTAAAAAAGTTAAACCATATGAAAATGCTCATTGGCATACTTGGGAAATAAAAGAGGTTGACAATGCTTGACTTATCCTATATGATATGGGACATGAAAACAGAAGAAAGAAGAAATAGATTTACTGGTGCAAGAGAATTCTTGACAGTAGAAGAAGCTGACTTACATGATAAAGTATTTTATCACGAGGCATTAGAGCAATGGGATAAAATGCAAAAGTGTATTGATAAGTTTTCTAGGTTAAATCCTAAAGCTTATATGACGCTTTTAGATTAGCTCTCTCACCGAGGCCCTACGGGCCTCGGGTAGTGGTCCCAGAACCATTTCCAATTTTAAAAAATTTCTAAAAAATGTTTTTTTATTTACAAACTAGGGGTCCCAAGACAAACAGTTTATGCTAGGTTTTTTAAATAGATAATGATAGAATACTTTACGAGTTTTCAAAATACTTGTAAAAAAATTTTGCGGAAAAATTTTTATGAATGAAAAATTTATACAGAACTTAGATAAGTTACCTGCTGATGTTAGAAGAGAATTTGCTTTATTAGCAAATCGATATGGTGAAAAGAAAAAAGAACAATCTATACGAAATGATTTTTTAACTTTTGTAAAACACGTTTGGCCTGATTTTATAGAAGGTTCTCATCATAAAGAAATAGCAGATAAGTTTAATAAACTTGCATCTGGTGAGATAAAAAGATTAATTATTAATATGCCACCTAGGCATACTAAATCTGAATTTGGATCTTATCTTTTGCCTGCCTGGATGGTTGGTAGAAATCCAAAATTAAAAATTATCCAATCTACTAACACAACTGAATTATCAGTAAGGTTTGGTCGTAAAGCTAAAGCTCTTATTGATTCCCCTGAATATCAAAAAGTTTTTCACACAAAACTTAGAGAAGACTCACAAGCTGCTGGTAAATGGGAAACAGCTCAAGGCGGTGAATATTATGCAGCCGGTGTAGGTTCAGCAATAACAGGAAGAGGTGCAGATCTTTTAATTATTGACGATCCACATTCTGAACAAGATGCTATGAACTCACAAGCATTAGAAAGAACTTATGAATGGTATACATCAGGACCAAGACAACGTCTTCAACCTGGTGGATCTATTATTGTAATCATGACTCGTTGGAATGAAAAAGATTTAACAGGTAGATTACTTAACGCACAAAAAGAAGTTAAAGCAGATCAGTGGGAAATTGTAGAGTTCCCTGCTATTCTTCCATCAGGTAAACCTGTGTGGCCAGAATATTGGGACGTTAAAGATTTAGAATCTGTTAAAGCTTCCATTCCATTATCAAAATGGAATGCACAGTACATGCAAAATCCCACGTCAGAAGAAGGAGCTTTAATAAAAAGAGAATGGTGGCGTTCATGGGAAGAAGAAGATTTGCCTCCACTTGAACACGTAATACAATCTTATGATACAGCTTTCATGAAAAAACAAACTGCAGATTACTCTGCGATTACAACATGGGGTGTGTTTCGTCCATCTGAAGACGATCCACCTAATTTAATTTTAATTGATAGTTTAAAAGGTAGATACGAGTTTCCTGAGTTAAGACGTATTGCTCTTGAACAATATGGTTACTGGAATCCTGAAACAGTCATCATAGAATCAAAGGCCTCTGGATTACCTTTAACTTATGAGTTGCGTAAGATGGGAATTCCTGTTATAAATTTTACACCTAGTAAAGGCAACGATAAGCATACTAGAGTAAACGCAGTATCTCCGCTCTTTGAGTCGGGACTGATATGGGCGCCCAAAGAAATGGAGTTCGCGCAAGAAGTCATTGAGGAATGTGCAGCTTTTCCTTATGGTGATCATGATGACTTAGTGGATTCTATGACACAAGCTGTGATGAGGTTTAGACAAGGTGGTCTAATCCAGCATCCTGAAGATTACCAAGAAGAAATAAAACCACCTAAACAAAGGACGTATTACTAATGGAATTCGAAACTTACGCAGATGTAATTGATTCATACGAAATCAGTAGCGATAAACTTAGAGGTATATCCTTGACGGATTACATTAAAAACAATAATATAAGAATTAAGGAAATCGAAATGGATCCTATTGGCGATTTCGAAAAAATTATAAAAGGAAGCAAACCTATGGAAAAAGAAGGTGTCATGCAACTTGCATCAGGCAACATGGATATTAGAATCGAAGAAGTTGTCAAAGAATTTATTAAAAGAAATGGTAGAAGACCAAGATCTCTTGAAGAGATAAAAGATTTTTATTTTAAAGAAATGACTGATCGAGGCGGAGCTGGATCTAACAGAGACAACGTAATGTTAGCTAGCTATGAACCTGGTAAGTATGATCAAGATGATATTGATGCTTACGAAAATTACAAATACAACATGAACGAACAAATGCCAGGAATGCCTATTATGGAAATAGACGACTTTCTAAGATTAGAAAGAGGTGCGGACAGAGCTGGTGTTGCTGCTGGGGGATTACCTGCTATCCTAGGAGTTTAATATGAAGATCGCTGATTATGGTAAGGCGATAACTTCGTACATCGAATCACCTACAACTGCCCAAAAAATTATATCAAAAACAAAAGTTAATACATCTGATAGAACTCTGTTAGCTGAGGGAGCTACACCCAAAGAAAAACCTTTTACCTTAGATCAATTTAAAGACAAAGCTAACATATATGTTGGTGCACTTTTTAATAATGCTTTACCTCTTATGGATATTAAATCTGCGTTAAATAAATTTACTACAAAAGGAATAGAGGATGGAACATTCACTGCTGATGAGGCAATAAAAGTTGTTCAAGATTTAAGATCGTCTTACAGAGATCTTGCACAGAAACAAAGACTACGAGGTGTGGTTGAAGAAGTTGAAGAACGTGAAGATTTTCAACAAGGAAGTCTTGCTGCTCTAGAAAAAATAAATTTAGCTGGAGCAGAAAGAACTACAGCAAAAGTAAATAGATTTAAAGAATTAATAAAATTAGAAAACAAAACTCCCAACGAAGCTAAAAAAATTGTTATAGAAGAATTTAATTTACAAAGAGGTAAACTTACTGGAACTCCTAAATGGATGACTAGAGGAAAAGCAGAATTAATAAAAGAAGGTTTTAAATTTACTGAAAGCAAAAGAGGACCAGAACCTTCAGGGGAAAATGTAAAAGAAAAAGCTTCAAAGAAAAGAAAACAAGTTATAGGCAAAGGCTCAGCTTTTGAGGAGAGAATAAAAAAAGAAAAAACAAAAACTGGCTTTGGTAAAAAATTTCAAACTGCTCACACGGCAAATATTTTTCAAGCAAAAAAATTAGGTATTGATTATCCAGTAGATGCTTTAGCTATTCAAGCAACCAAAGTTAATGAAGAGGTAGCCGAGATATTAAATAAAGAATTAGAACCTTTATATAAAAAACAAATAACAATACGTAATAAATTAAAAAAAAATAATACATTAGCATTAAGAAAAGAGTTAGATAATATTAATTTTCAAATATCTGAAACTGTAGCAAAAGGTGGTAAACAAGGAGGTAAAGCCGCTAATGTCTTAAAACCAATTATTGTAGACCCTAAAACTTTAAAAGGTAAAATTTTAGATTTAGGTTTTAAAACTTCTGATGAAATTATGACTTTACCAGGAGCAACCACTAAAAATATACCAGCAGGAAGTGATGCAGATTTAATGGCTAGAATGAATATAAAAGAAAAAGTTTTATCAAATATAGGTAAAGGAGCAAAAGCAGTTGGTAAAGTTGTTAAACCTTTAGGGGTTGGATTTGGTATTAACGCTGTTAAAAATGCTATTGGACAAGCAGATGTAATGGGAATAGAACTGTCTTTAGCTGATAAACTTATGGCCTTTGATTCTGGAGATGCAGAGATAGGTATTAATAATTGGAAAAGAAGAAACGATCCAGAGTTTGCTGCAGCAGAGAGAGCAAAAGATTTAGCACAAATGTCAGACGATTTTGAAGAAGTAGGACAAACAACATTCGGGAAATACAATGACCAAATCAGAAAAATCAAGCTACCCTAAGTATTGGCTCCTGCCGCCTGAATCAGGACCCACGCCTCAGGGGTTGAAAATTAATTATAATACTGTTAAAACAGTTAAATTGGAGAAAACAAATGGCAGACAAAATAGACAAGTCCTTGACGCAAGGTCCAAGAGGCAGCGTTAATATTCCGGGTGAAGAAGAGATTACAGAAGCAGTAGAAACTTCTATTGAAGCACAAGAACAAGCTCCAGGTCCCGTTGAAGTAACCGAACAAGAAGATGGATCAGTAGAAGTAGATTTTGATCCTAACGCAGCATCACCAGAAGGTGGTGATGAACATTACGCAAACTTAGCAGAATTTTTACCAGATGAAATTTTAGGAGAACTAGGAAGTGACTTGACACAAAAGTACATGGATTACAACATGTCAAGAAAAGATTGGGAACAAAGTTATACAAAAGGTTTAGACTTACTAGGTTTTAAATATGATATGCGAACAGAACCGTTTCAAGGGGCTAGTGGTGCAACTCACCCAGTTCTTGCAGAAGCAGTTACACAGTTTCAAGCTTTAGCTTACAAAGAATTATTACCAGCAAATGGTCCGGTGCGAACACAAGTTGTGGGAGCACCAAGTCAAGAAAAAGCACAACAAGCAGAGCGTGTTAAAGATTATATGAATTATGAGCTCATGGAAAAAATGAAAGACTATGAGCCCGACTTTGATTCAATGCTTTTCTATTTACCTCTTGCAGGTTCAGCGTTTAAAAAAGTTTATTACGATGAACTTGAAGGAAGAGCTATGTCAAAGTTTGTTCCGGCAGATGATTTGATTGTCCCTTATTCGGCTACCTCATTAGACGATGCAGAGGCAGTCATTCACCGGTTAAAAGTTTCTAAAAACGATTTAAGAAAACAACAAGTAGCAGGTTTTTATTTAGATATAGAACTAGGTACACCAGGCTATGAAGAAAACGATGTTGAGAAAAAAGAAAGAGAACTCGAAGGTCAAAGAAAATCTAAAGACGATGACATTTATACTTTGTTAGAATGTCATGTTAATTTAGATCTTGAAGGTTTTGAACACACCGATGATCAAGGTGAACCATCAGGAATTAAAATTCCATATATCGTTACTGTAGAACTAGCTACAAGAAAAGTTTTAGCTATTAGAAGAAATTATCAAATTGGAGATCCGAACAAAAATAAAATAGATTACTTTGTTCATTTTAAATTTTTACCTGGACTAGGTTTCTATGGTTTCGGTCTCATCCATATGATTGGTGGTCTGTCTAGAACTGCAACTGCAGCTCTTCGTCAATTATTGGATGCGGGTACGCTCTCCAACCTACCCGCAGGATTTAAAATGCGTGGCATTAGAATCAGAGATGATGCGCAGTCAATACAACCTG
>Ga0080013_1000717_pt1 | contig 46087 bp, 52 predicted proteins | sample ETNvirenome_6_85_FD_69236 | JGI IMG/M metagenome (GOLD analysis project Ga0080013, IMG submission 69236) | Marine viral communities from the Pacific Ocean - ETNP_6_85 (SPADES assembly) (version 2) | ecosystem: Environmental > Aquatic > Marine > Oceanic | place: Pacific Ocean | collected 2013-06-19
ACTACAGCTCAATCGTGCTTTACAACTCAGACGCCAATACGCCACCAGGGTTGAGCGGGGGGATAGGCGTTTTAGATGACACCGAGGGATTAAGGCGCTTCGCTTCTCAAGAGATTGATATTGAGGATTTTGTGAATGAGTCTATGAAGCTCACTCGCTCAACCTTGGTGCATGATCCGGCGAGCGGCGATATTAAAATAGTGCGCTACGATTCAACGGCAAGCGTTACCAAGCATTTCACCACCGATGAGTACACCGACTTCCAGCAAGTGGACAGCGGGCAAGGCATCATCACAGAAGTGAAGACAGCCCTTGCCAAGACCTCGGCTGAAGACATCTTGATCCAATCCGATGCAACGGCTGCAACAAATCTTGGCGCGTCGGATTATTCCCACACTATCGGGTACCTTTCAGGCACCAGCATTATCACGGGCAACTCACTCGCAGGCTCTTCAACAGCCCTAACAGCAATGGGTGGTGAGGGCGGCATAACCGGAACGCGAGGGCTCACCGGGACACAACCCGCAGATGCCGCGATCTCTTCGGGCAGGCCCTGGTATGCAGTGTATAGAACCGAGATCCTAAAGAGCATTACAGCCTTCGCATCAAATGCAAACTTTTTAAATGCCCTGCACTCGCTTAGAGATCACGATGGCGACTTAACGGGCTCAACAGAAGAAGCACCAATAGGGCTAATCACGACACTGGCGGCGCGGGGCTTTGCAGGAACAGAGGCGGGCGGGGCCGAGAGCACGGCGGTTGGAGCTGCGGCGATTGTCGATATCACACCAGCCTTTGACTATGGGTCCTATCTTCTCAACCGGTTTTCGAACACCTGCCCCAAGCTCATTATCTTCGTGGGCCTTGAGCACCTAAACCTTGAGATCGGTGATTTGGTTTCGCTCGATAACGACCTATTCCTGAGCACTGAGCTTGGGCTTGATGGCCTAGACTCTAGCGTTAAATTTGAAATCACCAAGCGCGAGGTGATGCCGCTCGGTGATTCGGTTGGCATTGAGCTAGAGCTCACCTACGCAACAAAGACGAGCGCACCAAGTGTAACGGTTACAAGCAAGCCACCGGCAGCAATCAGCACCGACTTTGGGCGGTCTCCAAAAGTTTCACTGATAGCTGCGCGAGCTGGGGCGCTCAACAATAGCGTTCTAGACAATCAGACCAATACCCTTGCAGTCACTGCAACGAGCGGGCTCGGCATCAGCATTGCGGGCGGCTTGGCTCTGGCATCAGGCACCGCCATTGCTAGCAACTCAGCGCATACCCTGACAATGACGGCGAGCAAGCACACCTATCTGGGGCTCAACATGCTCACGGGCGGCATTATCAGCCAAGAGGTGGCAACGAGCGCAGAAGAGCCGAGCCTTGCAGCTGGTGAGCTTAGGCTTGGGAAGGTTATCACTAACGGCTCGGCGGTAACTTCAATCGAGGATTTAAGGAACTTTGGCTCTGTCTCGATTGAGCAGATTGATAAGCAGGCCCTTCATCCTGGCGTGAATAGGATGTGGAACCCAGGCTTTGATATCTGGCCAGACCCCGGCAAGATATGCCCGGCTTGGAGCGTTAGTTCTGGCGTGCTTGGAACGGATTTTAAGCGCAGTGGGAGCGGCACGCATTCGGGTAGATACAACTTAAGAACCCTCGATACCTCGACGGCTGTGACGGTTATCTCTGACAAAGTGCCGGTGGACAAAAACAAGCCCTATCGAGGAGCGGCTTGGGTCTATCAGGACAGCTCGCACGCGATAACCTTGAAAGTCTACTGGTGGAAAACCGACAGATCGGCATCAAGCACAGCATCGAGCACGGTCTACAGCGCAAGCCCGACGGATTCTGAGTGGGTAAACATTGGCGGCGTGGTCTCGCCACCATCAGATGCGGCTTATGCGAGCGTAGAGCTTAGCCGAGCAGCTAACCCAGGCGATGAGGGGTTCTGGGACGATATGTCATTGACCGAGGAGCCAGTGAGCTTTGCAGCTAAAGTTACAGGATCAAGCTTTACGGCAAGTAGTTCGGGCGATTCAATTTTATTTAATACTGAGTTTCACGACTACGGAGCGAACTACGCAACAGGCACCGGTGTTTTCACGGCACCAGAGGCCGGGACTTACGCGCTATCGTCCACGCTGAATATCGATCCGGCTGCCACCGCTCGCTCGGTGTCTTTTACGATGACGGCAAGCACAGCGGGCACCTTATCAGTGATGAATCTATTCGATGAGCTTAACAGTTCGAGCGCGAACAAGCGGCGAAGATTTACGCTTGGGACAGAATCAGCAGAGCTTGCCAAAGGTGAAACTGTATCGGTGACAGTAACATTTACATCAGCCGCGCCAGTGGTTCGACTCAACGAGTCATTCTTTAGCGGGCGAAAAATCTCATGAGCGGCACCCCAAAGCCGCTCATTGATGGCCCGGCCACATTGCCCCACAGTGTGAGCCGGGCAACTACATTATTAACGATGGGTGTACAATGTACTCCTATTAGGTCCCATTCGGTTTATTATTTCCCTTCCGAATGGGGCCGTTTATGCTAGACTTTCCAGGACGGCGGGCACATCGCAGCCCAACCGTTTTGACGCTTACGCGAGGAGAATGACGATGGCAGTTAGAGGTACGACCGTATCAGCAAAAGCCTACACCACCGATGAAACCGACATCCTAGAAGTTCAGTGCCCGCACACATCAAAGCGCGGCGTGTTCTTCACTGTTTACCCAAGCACCGTGGGCACTGCGAAGGTTTATTACAAAGACCCCGGGGGCACCTATCGATTATTTAGGACCGAAGCCGCAAGCGCTGACGACTTACTGACCATTGCCATCGCCTACCCGCTGTCAGAAATGAAACTGACCTATGAAGGCACAAGCTCGGGCGGGACCGTCAACGCCGAAGGCAGGGGGCACTGATGCCTAAAATTGTTGAAATCGGCTATGGCGCTGGCGGCGTCACCGGACAAGGCACTTACGCCACAAGCTCATCAAGCGCGGGTTCGATGGCTCTGGACTTTGATGCGGGCTCTCATCAGAGAATAACGCTAACAGGCAACCAAACCGGCATTACCTACTCGAACGGGCCTGCCGCAGATGAGTCGAAAACCGTAACGATTGACCTGGTGCAAGACGGGACTGGTAACCGCACAATGTCTTGGCCGGCGGCTCTCAAGTGGTCTGGTAATGTAGAGTGCACACTGAGCACTGGGGCAAACGACATTGACCGGGTTGCAATTGAAGCCGTCAATGATGGCTCAAGCACCATATATTACGCCCATGTGCTCGGTCAGGATATGTCATGATCCCGGTAGACATCGGCCATGTATACCCGAAAACGGGTCTCGACGTGGACCTTCGCGTAGACCTAACGCCCAGGTTTGTCTCGACGGGCAGTTTGTACCTCCCAGGCGGTAATTATGACGACGTTGAGGTTGATGGGTTAAGCTGGACAAGTGACGGGGCTTGGAGCTTCAGCTGTTGGGTGAAGTCAAACGACTTGACTACCGCGAATTATAAAAAAATCTTTAGCGTGTACGATTCGGTGAATTCGCATCGAATTGATTTTGAGGCGAAGGACGATGCTGACTTGCGAATTTATTTGGATGCTTCGTCTAGTCAGCCTTATCATGACTTCACCGGTGCCGCGACTCGGGTTCAGGACGGGACGTGGCACCACCTCGCTCTGGTCGCGACTGTTTCCAGTTCAGACAACATTTTCAAGCTCTACATCGACGGCCAGCAGTTTGGTGCAGACTCTTCAGCATGCGCACGGGCAGACATCAGTTCGGCTGATAGCGGCTACATCGGCAACCATTACGGCGGCTCAAGCGCTACGCTCACTGGAAATCTTGCTCATGTTGGCTTCTGGAATGCTGCGCTGAGTGAGGCTCAAGTTCGTAGCCTGATGACGGCAACCACCTACGCCGAAGCAGTGACTAAAGGCGGCAGCACTCCAGCGGCATATTATTTATTCGAAACTGACGCTGATGCTTCGGTGGGTTCCGTCGACGGGGTGCTAGGCGGGAGTGCTGTAATCGTTGGCGACCGGGCCCGGCTCCCTAATGGCCTGGACCTCACGGGCGGTCGCAAAGATGCCAGAAGCGTAAGCGGTCGGTGTGTTGATTTCGATGGATCTGCGGATGGTATGTATGGAACCACGACGTATGACGTTAACGGTTCTGGCGATACAACTACATTATCGTGTTGGTTCAATGCCGATTCTCTAAGTGGCTCAAACGCAACGATCGCCTCTAACGTCAAAGCAAACGCTTCAAACAGCATAGCGATCTACCGGACAGGCACCAACGAAATTGCAGCCGTTGCCTACTATGCTGCATCTACTCACGTAAAGGTTTCAACCGGCAGCGTGTTGCAAACTGGGAAATGGTATCACGCTGTAGCAACATTCGATAAAGACTCGACAACGGTCAAGCTTTATGTTGACGGCAAAGAATACTCTGCCACTCCCTCGATAGGGTATGGTGGCACGGATAACACCTTTGAAATTGGTTTTAGGCACCTTGGCGGAGGTGGCTCGCAGATACAACATTTCAACGGCAAAATTTCTGATGTAAAAATGTTTAATATTGCGTTCACGGCAGCGCAGGCGCTGGAGCAATATCAGAACCCGGAGCAAGTTTTACCAACCGGCGCAACTGCTTCGAACCTAAAGCGCTGGTACCCTCTGTCTGATTTTGACATTGCAGGTGCAACCAATCTTGACGGCCTATATATGCAGGACGCTTCAGGCAACGGCAAGCAGCTTTTGTTTGAGAATTGCGGCATGGAGTTCAGCCAACCCAACATCCCCCAGCTTGGCCTAAGAAGCTCAAGCTCTCGTTTGTACTTCGATCAAGATGACGACAAGGTTACGGTTGGAAACAATGCCGCAATTGATGGTCTATTTGCATCAGGTGGTTCAATCGCTTTGTGGGTGAACATCTTCAGTGATGGCGAGGGCACCTATGGCCGCATGATTGAGACGACCGGATACAAATTTTTTGTCCAGTCTGAATCAAGTGGAAATGTGCAGATTCGTTTTGACCACACTTGGGGCACCAACGGGACATGGGTTGGCCCATCGGCCTCAATTGCGTTAGGCGTTTGGAACCATCTGGTCGTGACCTACAACGGATCTAGCATCGAGAACGACCCCGTATTCTATGTAAACGGTAGCGCTATCACTGTGACGGAAACCGTTAAGCCCATCGCGCCGATAAACGCCGACACTGCGGATAAAGTATTTGGGGCTAACTCTGCGGGAGATCGCACCACTCACGGAATTATTAGCGAGATAGCTTACTACAAAGGGACCGTCCTAGACGCCGATGCTGTGACGGTCATGTACAATTCTGGGGTTCAAGGTTTCGACCTCCTGACCGATTCTGGGAATTACGATAATGCGGCAGACGTTGATGGATGGTGGAAGCTTGATAACCCCGTAACGATTGCCGACCTGTCGACGAATAGCAACACCGGAACCGTAGCCGGAAGCCCTGCAATGGTGACCGTTCAAGAAGGCGCTACGGTTGACCTGTCTTCTTTTGGGACCATGACAAGCCTTCGACCCCCCAACGGAATCTCTGGTGTGCCCGGAATCTACCTAACCCCTGGCCGAAACTGCGCTGAAATGCCAGAGCCTGCATGGGGCACTGACCCCTTCACCGTGGCTTGCTGGTGCTATTCTCCTCAACCGCCTGTAGCTCACACGGCAATTTGGGGATCTGGGGACGGCGACCCGTACGTCATTCTTAAGTTTAGCGGAGCGACCTCGGTTGTGTTCGGCGCGTACACAAGCGGCGGGACGGGCAATACAGTGGTAGCCACAGCATCAAGCTCAGAGATTACGAATCGCTGGTTTTTTGTATGCGCACGCAAGCACAGCAACACTAGTTGGGAACTTGATGTGATGCCGCTTGACGGAACACCGGCCAACAACACGCAAACCACAGAAATTTCCACAACGCTCACCTCAGATGGTGCTGCTGGCTTTGTTGTCGGCGGTTGGGACGCAAGTGATGCAACGCCGTTTAAGCGCGGCGCGGCTTGCGACATTATGGATTTTAGAATCTGGCAAGGCGAAGCGTTGACGGACGCACAAATGAACGCTCTCTATGAGAGCGGCGCAAGAAAGGCACGAGGGTTAACACGATGAGCCAATGGTCTTGGACTTATATGCTAGTCCCAATTGCGGACTTAGACAACGAACTACCAACCCGTCGCTACGATTGGATAGAGTCAGACGAGGACGGCAACGTTACCACCGTCAAAGCTCAGTTCTCAACGGCTAGCAGGACTCGCAAATGCGGGCTTGGTTCGGCGAGTGACACTCACCGGATTTTCAAGTGCTCTGGGTTGAGCTTTATCGATGGCGACATCGCTGCGTTTCAAGGCCTCGGTTACACACTAATGAGCCAACAAGAAGCAGCGGCGTGGGCTGGTGCTCTTTCTTCACCGGATGACGGGTGATGGACACGCAACTCATCGAAGCCGGGGCGTTGTTTGCTGCGTTGATGGGTTGCTTAAAGGTAATCGAGAAGCTCGTCGACCAAAAGCTGGCGAAGCCTGCGCCATCTGTTCAAGTCGACCTAAAGCAGGAGGGCCTTGGTGAAATCATCGAGACCCAGAATGCGATAGCTCAAACGCTTGAGCGCTCGAATGATAAGCTTGACGAAATAGACAGGCGGACACGAGAAACAGGTTCGGTAATATTCGAGATAAGAGAACGGCAAAGAGTTGAAGTAGCAAAAGCAGAGGCTCGGCGGGAAGCCCGGGCTGAGGTAAGGGAAAGAGTGGGAGACCAATGATTAAAGGCAAGACAAATGGATTGAAGTCCAGCGAGTTCTTGGTGACGCTACTAGGCCTGGTCGGTGGTTGCCTCTGTGCAATCTTCTCTGACTCTCAGTGGGCGCAAGTCGGTGGGCCTATACTTGCTGCTATCTGTGGAGCTAGCTACTCTCAGTCCAGAGCCACAGTGAAGCGAGCCCTTGCTTCGGCGGAGGCTGTGTCTTCCGTGGGAAAGCCGGCAGAGGATTGATGGATGCCGTCACGGGGCACCACTCGTCTGACAGTGCTCTTGACGTCGGCCTACGTGTTCTCGGCGCTAGTGATGCTCAAGTGGGGGCCGAGGCCTTTGCGAGAGTTAGTAGCGAGATTGCTGAAGGACTAGATGTGTTTGCAGATGCGGGCATGGAGTTGAACGATAAACTATCATGGCAGACAACTGCCGGATTAAAGTGGAGATGGTAGATGACTGATTACGCAAAGCTAGAAGTAAGCGGAGCCTACTCAAAGAATTCCGACTACTCATCACCGAAGGTTAAGCTGGCTCTGGGCAACTTCAACCTGACCCCTGACGAGTATGTGCATCTAGAGATTGAGGCGGATACTGGCGGAACAACCATTAACCTGTCTCACCTCTCATCGATTACTGCGGTAATCATCAAAAACAACGACGCATCCGATACCGTTCGAGCTGTCTGGTACAACGCCAGAGGCAGCGCATCATATGCTAACCTGCTTACCTTCGCCGATGCTGCAACTGGTGACACAATCACTGAGGATGGCTCCGGTACCAACTTTGATGCCGCGGCTATTGATGTTGTGAAGGGTGGGTACGTAAGGATAACGGGTGCAACTGACGCAGCCAATAACAGCACTTTCCTGGTAAGCTCTGTTGCGACAACCGCTGTAACCGTCGCGCCGAGTGAGACACTGGCAGCCCGTGACGACACTGCAACTGTGACAATTTACTCGCAAGAGAAAAACTCGCAGAAGATTGCGGCAGGTGGATTTCTGGTTGTTTCCGACATTGTCCCCGAAGAGGGGCTGTCACTAACCGCAAGCTCTGCATGCGAATGCGAAGTCTTCATAGTAGGAACCTGACATGGCTAAGAAGAAAGAATCCGGAAAGCTAACTGCTGCTGACATGATTGACATGATGAGCAGGTTACAGCCCCATCCTGCTGACCCCAAACTAGGGGGAAGCGGCAAGGTTGACTGGCAGGCAATACAGGCACAGCACGATGCCCCTAGATACGATAAAGAGTCGACCATGCGGGGCCTCGACAAGATGCGACAGAGGCTTGAAGACCTCCAGCTCGAGGAGCTTGCTGCGACAGCGGCAAATAAAGATCTGTCCTGGGCAGAAAGAAGATTCGAATCACTGGCTCTTCCACCTGGAAGAAAGACGGCTCCAACAAGACTGGATTATCGCGAAGGTTTTCCTGAATGGGGCCTCGAAGAGCTTGGGTCGGAAAGAGCAAGGTCAGGATATGGCCCTCGCGAAAGCGGGTTTGAATCTCCAAGATACAAATCCACGCTCAAGTCACCCCGCGGCGGACCTCGGGGCCAGTGGGCTTACGAAGAACTTCCGCCAAGTCCTTCGACCGCTCATGAATTTCCTGGCCCAGTGGAGATTTACGGAGAGCCTGACTTCTTTGACAGGCCTCCAATAAAGCCTGCCACAAGGCATAAGGGAATGGAGAAGTGGTATCGAGATCACCCAGAAATAGAAACCTATCCTGGCGGCGGCCCGTGGGCTCAATACCATGAACCATACGGGGCAAGCGATATTGAGCTTGGCTACCACCTCACTGGCGCAAGGAAGGGGGAGATTCCATTGGTCGGAGGCCAGCCCGCACCGGCACCATACAGATATCCCGATTATCTGGGGCCAAGCCCATACCCCAGCAGAGCAACGCAAAGGGAGCGGTTCATGGACATGCTTGAATCCTTCATGGGGTCAGCCGGCAAAAAGACTCCCTCAAAAAAGAAGAAGAAGTAGTAGCCATGGCCAAGAAGAAGCCGACAGCCAAAGACATGGCGGACATGCTTTCGAATAAGCCACTACCCGGTCAAGCCATTGCTATTGGTCCTGATGTAGATCCTAGAGCTGGTCAATTCCAGCAGGCCATGGGCTCTATGATGGCAACTCCCGATGACTACTATCGGTGGGAGAGAGACCAGGCTATTGAGGAGCAGGATAAGAAAGCATTCAAGGGTGCTTTTGAATCCATGATTGCTAGCGAGGATGACCCAGATGCTAAGTGGGAGGAATACTTAGACGACATTGCTCAGGATAGGGTGGCCCTAGATGATGTTGAGGATAAAGGGCTACAGGCAGTGCACGAGCAGATGCTTTCAGAGTTATCAAGAGCTGCCTCCATGAAGGCGCTAAAGCAAAAGATGCAAATGGAGATGGACGCTTATGCGGCAAACCGCTTTAGGGCGCTTCAGAACAAGACAATGCGTGGATTTGATGGGGGGAATCTAACCCCAGAGGAGCGCGCTGAGTGGCAGCGTCTTGCAAAAGCAGGATATTACTGATGAGCCAAATAGGAAAATACTTCAAAGCCAAAGAGTTTGAATGCCCGTGTTGCCAGAAGACAGCACCAAGTCGAAGGCTTGTAGGAATCCTTGACTCAGCTCGAGCTCAACTAGGACCGCTCAGAATTAATAGCGGGTACCGTTGCCCCAAGCATAACGCTGAAGTGGGTGGGAAGAACAAAAGCCTTCACCTGCCCATAGGAGGCCTTGTCTATGCTGCTGACGTTACCTATTCAGATGTTGGCAAACGCCACGGAGAACACATCCTCAAGCTCTACGTGACGCTTGAAGGGATAGCCAGGAGGTACGAGGGTATGGGTTACGGGTTAGGACTCTATGGAACCTTTGTTCACTTCGATACCCGAGGTGAAGCAGGTAAGCCAATGGCACGATGGGACAACTATCCATGGCCCCGCTAGCTTACTACTTCATCTGCTCGGGCTATCTATGTGCGATTGTTTAAAAGCAATTCAGCAAACTGCCTGATTCCCTGCTTTGTCATCCAGGTCTTCGCCGCAAGGTGGGAGACCCACATCAGCACATCCCTCCCTGTTTGGATTCCCTCAAGCTCGATGGAATACTTATAACCACCCATATTGGTTGTTATCTCTGTATCCGTGAGCTTCCAGAGTTCTTTCTTTATGGGTTTAATTTCACTCGCTCTTACAACATCTATCACTTTGCTACTCCTCATAATCAACCTGATTGTTCCAGTCCATCTTGAGCCCACCGCCTAGGTCTAGTGCTGGCTCATCCGCTTTCGCAAGTCCCTTGTCATGGAGATGTTCCACCATCCTGTCGGTGTACTGGTCTCTAGCGCTGTATCTATCGGCCTTAGCTTTGACCGCCCCAACTCGTGACGCACGCTCGAAGCGTTCACCCTCGCGAACCTCATGAACTCGCTGTCTGGATTCAACGTTAACGAGGATCTCCCCAGGGCTATACTTCTCGCCGGGAGTATCTCGCTCTCTAACAATGCGGTAACCGTATCCCCTGAAGAGCGTTGTCTTATGTGAGATAGCCATGTTGTCACCCATGACCATACGGATTGCACTGCGCTCAAGGCCCACTGCATAGCTAAAAGCCCCAGCAGTAAGCAGCCCAGTAATAAACAGGATAAGATAGACAGCAACATTAATTGGATGGAGCCACCAGAGAATAGCGATTTCCATGTAACCAGGTCTTCCTTGCTTTGGCTGTGGTTCTTGTTCTTGTTGTTCATTGCTCATTTGCCTTTGCCTTTCTTTCTCTGTGCTTCTGATACCAAGACTTACAGTTGCCGTCGGGGTTGAGCTTCTCCTTCCATCGAATTCGATGCCTCCCCGCTCTCTCTTCTGGAATAGCGCTACCAACAGTGAGCTCATGGTTAACCGTTTCGTTGTAACGATCCCACGCCTCTTCCTGCGACTTGCCATACTGCGTTATTGTGATTGTACTGGATTGCGTAACAGGCTCCCCGGCCGGCTTAGCCTCCATCTTCCTCCCGACGTAAGCGAGTTTCCAAGCCTCCATCATAACCCCCCTCAATTGCGCAGCGCAGAATCTCTATAAAGTCATCCAGCCGCATGGTTGCTATTGGCGCCTCTCTGTCCCACTTACAGATGGCGACACATTTCTTATTGCTATTGCTACCGCTAGCTGCCTCTTCGGCCTGCTCAAGTGCTGCTTTGACGTTGGGCCTCTTGCCCACCTTGCACTCAACCCATAGCGTCGGACAGTCTACATCTGCTCGGGTGTCTCCCTTGAAACATTGTCCCGAGCTTCTCGTTACGTTTGGTCCAAAGACCGGCTTTAGAGCATTGGCTACGAATCTTTCGAACCTGGCTCCCTTATCTCTACTGTGCTTCCCCATTTTCTCCTCAATGCTTCCTTCTGCTTCTCCCTGCATGCAGGCTTTTGTGACAGCATCTTCATCCAGATCTTATCACCAGGTAATCGGAACTCTATTGAAAACCATCCGACATCATCACTCATTGTTAATTCTTAATGAGTTGTTATCGATCTCAATATACTTGCCGCCGTAAGGAAAGCCTTCCCTGATTCTATCAATCACTCGGTCACCATAACGGGCTCTAAAGTCACGCCCATTGAGGTTAGTGGTGATGATAGTTGGACGGTAGTTTGAGTATCGCTCATCGATAATCTCATCGAGGCGGTGGCTGAAGTAGCCATTCTTGTCCAGGTACTCCACCCCTAGATCGTCAATGACCATGGTCGGAACCTGGATAAGTGGCTCAAAGTCCTGGTTATACCCACTGACTCGGGCAAGCCTGGATGCTGTCCACCATCGACGCGTCTTAGGAGGTGAGGCCAATGAGGACATTGTCTTACTCCACAGGTAGAATCCAGCAGCCGTGCTCTTGCCGCATCCCTTGGGACCAGCAAGGACAATGCACCAGGCCTCTTTGGGCTTGGTTAGAAACTCTGAGATTGCCAGCATTGCTGGAGTCTCGAGTATCTCTGATGTCATAGTATCAATGATGCGCTTGGGTATGCCTTGGTCAGGGCAGGCATCGGCAGCTGCGGCGCATTTCTCTGCCTCAGTGGTAGGAACAAGCTTCTCCTCACTGTATTCTCGGCCTTCCTCCTGGGCCTTCCTGACTATTTGCTTTGCCATGTCCATATACTTATTCGCCAAAATCGGTGTGTCCGCCTGAGAACTCACTGCTTCCCCCTGTGTATCCTTGGTCTAGTTTTTCTTTCTTCTTCGGATTAACGCTTGCCGTTGAAACGAATCTGTCAAAGTTGTCATCTTTTTCGAAGATATGGGTTAGTCCGTGTAAACCCTTCTCGCGCCACCAAGGATCTTGCGCATTACCAAGTATAGCGAGTTTGCACTCTCTGACCGAGTGTCCGTTTGATAATCTTTTCTTGATTACCTCCCATGCCCGGTTACCAGGCTTTGCATTGCGGGCCTTGGTTGGATGCAATTGTCTGTAATACCTGAGCACTTCCTGAATAGATGAAGCATGCTTAGGAGGTTCTACGGGTTTTGGTTTTTTTGGTTTTTGGCCTGCATCGATAGCCTTGAGCTCTGTCGATAAGTCATCAAGCATTCGAATGACGCGGCGCAGTGTGTGTAGATTTATTTCTACCTTCGCCATAATTCCTCCTAGATAGAGAATGGAGAGGGCCACCCTGCCAAGGGTAGGGACAATGGATTTAAGGCAACCCTCTCCGCTAAGACCTAGAAAAATTTCTAAGTCGTTAGACTAAACTCTAATCAAAAAGGAACATCATCAGCATCAAAGGACTCTGCCTCAGCCGTGATGTCGATACCCAACTCACCGCACACCTCTGGGGTGTAATACTTCTTAGGGGTGAGGTAAGTTTTCCCAGGCTTAACGTGAAGGTCAAAGCCACCCTTCAGGCCGAACCACTCATCGCTGTCCAGCTCTTCCTTGGGGTCAAGCCCAAGGCCGTGGCAGAACTGAACGTACTTCCACTTGGACTTCTCAGTCAGCCAGATGGTGTCGAACACCTTAAACTGCACTGTGCCACTGATGGCCATAAAGGTGAGGTCAATGCCAGGGGTGCCCGATGGCACATTTGCATCCTTGACCTTGATGATTTGAAAGGAATAATCCCCAGCCTCGAAGCCGCCTTTGGTGTCGGCGTGACGAGACTCTTCTTCAGAGGAAATGTTCATGTTGATTTTAGGCATTGATTCTATCTCCCATTGCTTCCTGGTACTCTGACCAGTTCAATTCAATACGTGCAGGCAACTCGTACCCAGCACGACATCCGGCATCTCTTCCAGGCTCACCCTCGAAGTAGATCCATCGTTGCTTCCCGACCCGCTTAGCCTTACCGGCCTTCATTGCGGTTGCATCCACGACCCGAAAGTCCATGGTGCAGTGTCCGATTTGATCTGCCCAGTCACGCATCCGTGTCCAGGCATACCCGGAGACATTGCCTCCAAGCTTCTTAAAGTCATCACCCAATGTTGAGGGCCCCTTCTGGAGACCGTCATGGGAGATGAGCATAATGTTCATGTTGCGGCGGTTACGGATATGGTCGAGAGCATTAAGCAGCTCAGCCATCTTCTCCCCTGCCATGATAGGACCCTTGTAGTACGCCATGTACTTCTCTTGGTCCCCCTTGAATACGTTCTTAAGAACATACTCCTGAGAAAGACGCTCGGCTCTATCAACTGTATCAAGTACCAGTGTCTTTCGGTCATGCTCTTCTTTGAGAACAGTACGAAGACAAGTCATCAGCTCATCCCATGAAGTGCATGGTGTCTCAGGAATCTTTGGTACCCGGACGCCAGCGGCTCCATCTTCTGTCTGAATGAATAAAGGGTTAGGTGCTTGTGAACCAAATGTAGTCTTCCCAATCTTGGGCTGACCATAGATGATTAAGCGAGGTGGAGGTAGTCTGAAGTCTTCTGACGGATTGATTATGGCAAAGCGATTAGTCACTCTACACTCCTTAATTGCTGGGCCCTGTATGGGCTCGTTCTCTCCCCTTGAACTTTGATGAACATGCTGGGTCCTCAAGGCCCAGACACGCATTCACGAATGCACAGCCTCCATAGCTGCTGCATCTACCAGGGTTACGTGTCGGTACATCCATCTCGTCAAGTCGGCGACTCAGGCTCGATAATTCGACCATGCGAGTCTCAACTGCATCATTCATTAATGGCACAATTTGACGGACAAATCTACCTTCAGTATCGTTTAAGTAGGTGTCAGTAAGACGTGAGGCGAATTGGGGAAGGGTTTCGGTGTTGTCCAATTTGCGTTGAGCAAACTCTTCAGCAGTCTCATCCTTCCTTCTTCTTATCCCTTTGCTTATCTGACCGGGCTTTGTTTTGGGTGAAGTAACTACAACGTCATACATGACAGAGACCGGAGCCTTGTATTCTTGTATGAGGTACTGGGCATAGATAGCCATCTGTGTGTTCATCGGAAGCAGTCGCCAGTATAGCGACGTAGGATCAGACGCCTCCTTGGAAGAAACATTCTTATGTTCCCATAAGATAATTTCCCCTGTGTCATTGTCCTGCATCAGTGCATCCATTTTCCCCACGAACCTAATGCCATCAAAGATGTATTCAAACTCCTTCTCTATTCCAAGAACCGACAGGCTCTTGTCCCTAAAGCGCTTGGCGTCTTCGGCTTCCCACCTGTTGTAGTACCCACGGATGTAGGCCTCGTTCTTGATGTTGAACAATGGGTCATCATCAAACCCGTGCTCGGATGCATCATCCTCCATGGCATTGATGGCTGCTTTGAGGGAATGACCACGCATGTAAGACTCTTGCCCGACATGCATAATCAATCCCGTCTTGAGCCCATTGCCTATTGAGCTTTCTTCAAGCAGCCTGTCGTACTTCCAGTAGTAGAGCTGCTCGCATTGCTGGGCTGTGGTGAGTGAAGTGGCTGACTGGTATTCAGTGATTGGCATTCTGCTCCGCCTTCCATTCCTCGTAGGACCGATCGTGCAGCTCGTCGATCACATCCCCCACTGCCGTGTCTGGATATCGAACAGCTACTGCGTCGAGCACCTTTGAGCTTAGCGATAAGACGCGCACTACGTTGTTGTTGCTTCCGACCTCTTGCTGGATGCTGGTTCGGAGTTCTGAGAGCTTCTTGTATAGTTCTCGTACAGTCATAAAGTTCCTCTGCTGAGGGCTGAGCCCATCTAAATTCTTCTGGGAATGAGTCATCGCTATCCGGTCCTTTGCAGTCCGGTCTCTTCTTCCGCTTCACTGGTATCTCCTGCTTTGAAATCCTCCATCCAAAAATAACCACCATCATTGCAGCGCTTTAAGATACCTTGCTGCATCTTCAGGTCTTTGATTCGCTTGTTCAGGATGTAGAAAATCCTAGCATAGAGCTGTATGTCCTCAGCTATTGGGAGCACTTGAGGTGCATCCATTCTTCTCCCGAGGTGGCTGGCTGCTGCCCCCAGTTGCGAGCGGACAAAGTAAACATTGTCCTCCCACTCCTCGATGGAGTTGGTGCAGTAGTGCCATGTATTCTCCGAGCTCTTCCAGTGAGTCTTCCTCAGTGCATTGAGTCGGTACCTGAGCAGTGTACCCGAGTCTGCCTCCCATGAATTGAAGTATGAAAACCGGTAGCAACCTTTGCCGAATAGGCCAGGTGGCATGTACTGTTTGAAGATAACTGGACCATTGTGAGCCAGCCATCCCTGAACCCCCTGCCATGTAGGCCATCGCTCTGGAGAATGGGCTGTGTTCTCAATGTGCTTTAGGCACCAGTCCACGTTGTTGAATGGACCAATCCCTCCTCTGCCTACACCGGCAAACCTTTCCTTCATCTCAGAGTCATAGATCTGAATGTAGTGCTGGTCTCCGAACTCCTCGTCATAGAACTCTGTATCAGCATGGAGGGGGATGTAGGTCCCCCACTTATCTCGGACGATAGAGTGGTAGATACTGTTTCTAACTGTAGGCATGAGTACTCCTCGATAGTTACGAGTGTGAGTTCAGTTTACTTTTTCCATTCAGACCTCTTCAGTCATCTCGTCAACCTGGCGAACAAGCTCACCTTTCTCGATCAACTTGTCCGCTGAAGTGAACGTGTTGATTGCGCTACCAGTTACCCGGTAAAGCTCGGTTGGCTTTGAGGTGAAGACATGAACGGTGTGGCAATTCTTTCCATCCTCATCCTCCATTACGAGATCAAGGACGTAGTTCTCTGTACCGTTTCCGATATCAATCTTCTTGCTTATGAACTTGATGCGGTGACCAGCTCGAGTAATTGTAGTTTCTGTTGTCATTAGGCACTCCTCCCAGAGAAATGATTAAGTCCGTCAAGAATGTTTAAACGCTTAACGTCGTCGAGCTTGATGTTCATAAGGTTGGTTGTCCCCATGGCTAGGGGCTTAAATACCCCCTGCCCATAGAGGAATGTGACGCAGTAAAAGAGGAACGTAGGGTCAAAGAGCTCATTGGCTTTCACCCCAATGTGTTCCTTGCTGAACTGGTGGACTGGCTTGCCAACTGTGCTGATGTTTCCTTTCCGGATAAGCCAGAAGTCAGCCTCTTCGAAGTTAGTCTTTAGCTTTGCGCAGTGTTTCATTTTTCCGCCGAATGGCTCTTTCATGCATGACTCACATTCTCCCTCGTAGGGATTGTAGATTTGCCCGCAGAATGGGCAGTCCTGGTAGCTCATTAGTCACCCCTGTATTCATAGACCCTTTCCGCAAGGTTAGGGGTCAGATTGCAGATAGCTGCGAAGGCAGCCTCGTAGGCTATGGTGTTGGATAGTCCACCTTTGGTTGGAGATTTCTGAAACTTGAAAGTCTCACCCTTTGCGATGCGGTCCTTAACCTTCTGAATAGAGCGGGCTGTTATCTTGACGATGACGGCAGTGCTACCACGCTTAATGTAGTAGTTGCCGTCTTCATCAATGTTAACGCACTCGTATTCTGAACCACCTCGCGACTTAATAACGTCGCCTATATTCACTGAGTGGCCTCCTCCTCATCGAGGAAAAGAAGGTGGGTGTCGGTGTACTCAGCTCCAACGAAGATAAGGATCTCCTCAACCAGTATGCCCAACGAATTGGCTCGGCTCAGTGCGAGCTGAAGATCATGAAGGACTATGTCCTTCTTCTCTTTGAGGATGGGCTTGTATGGCTCTGCTGCTGGGGCAGGTGTCTCGGCAATAGCTTTGATAATTCTGTCCTTGGTAGACATATGATTCTCCCTGTTGGGTTTTGGAAAAAAAGGGGGGTGGTATTCTTCCTGGTCTAACGACGCCAGTTGGCCCCCACCCCAGAGGGCTAGTTTTTTACCCTGGTATTCTCTCCAGAAGCTCGAGCTTAGTTTTCCAACACAGAGGCCATTCCTTTGACGGCATAGCCCATGCTGAGGTCTAGACTTTCAATCTTACCATCCCAGTCCTTCGGCAGTGGAGCGAAATCTCGTCCGGGATAGAGGGTCCAAATCATAACCTCACCGTGGATGGTCTTGCCTTTCTGGTCTGAGGCAGGCCCGACGATAAGGCAGGCTTGCGTTGGGATCTTGCGTTCAATCCTGTCACTGGCTAATTCGTTAACCCGAGTGCCCGTGTCCATGTGCTGGGCAGTTAGGGACACCATGTCACTTGGGTCCATGTCTGCGCTGGAAGCAACGCACTCCCTTGCATCGGGAAACATCTCGGCGACACCTTCTGTATCAAGGTAGAAGTAGTGGCACCATTCAAGATGGACGGACCCTCGGTACTGGCTGCGTGGGAGCTTCTTCCAGTTGCCCGAAACAAGGTCAGCAGTCTTAAGCTTTCGTCCCCATTTCGATCCACGCTCTCGATTGAAGAGGCTGTCGAAGTGATCAACATTGTACTTGATGGTGCTGTGGACTGCGGTTTTGAGAATTTCTGTAGTGCTAAGTTCTGTTGTCATAGGTGACTCCTGTATGGTGGGCGTTTAAGTGCCCGGTTGTTTAGTTTCGAATACTCTCTCAATGACCCTCCCCCCTAACCAGAGTGGGAAAGGATCTCGCTTACTAACCGGCGGGAGTCCCAGGGCCCTCCCTCCCCAGGCTGCCGGAAGGTGACTAATGCTACCGCAGCTCGACAGCCGTGCTGGGAAGCGTGGGGGTAAGGGGGCGACGAGCCCCCTCACTGGGAGCGCGAGGGTTTACCCTCGCAAAACTCTTGGTCGCGAAGCGGCGTTAATCCCGAGCTTGCGAGGGAAAAAATTTTTTGGATTTGGGGCCGTTTCCGACCCCTCATCCCGACCCCCCTTAGCTCAATGGCATCGCCATCGGTTCCGCTGTCATTGCCGCCTCAATCGTGCGGGTGATGTGGTCACGACATCCCCCGCTAGCATCTCCCTTTGTGGCCTGCCTGCTGATTGAGACCGTTACATCCCCATCGCATGAACGTGTGACGGTTGCCATGCGTACATCTTTGCATACCTCTTCTCGGGGTTCCCCCGGTGTCAGGAAGTGCTTTGTCTTTGTAATAAACCACTCGGTCGTGGGGTTGCCCTCTGTGGTCCCGCAGCACTCGTAGCAATCGCAAGGTGTCTGCACTGCTGTGATGGTTATCACCTGGTGAGATGTTTTCCCGTTGGTGAAGTTCCGGCATTGCGCTTCTCTTGTGTGGGTCTCGCTGACTGTCTTGACACCGCTCATGATTGTACCTCCGCCTCAATGATTGCGAGATTGGCTTCGCTCTCTTGCTTGTCTCGGATGATTGCGTTGAAGTGCCCCACGTCGTCACCCATGTCTATGGCTAGATTTCGAAGAGCCTCCCATGCTCGGCGGTCTGCTGCGATTGCCTCTCGTTGTCTTCTTGCCTGCCTTGCTGTTATCTTCATGGTCTTTTGTCCTTTGTCTTTGTTTTTGCTTGCCGTCCTGAGTGCTTGGAATCCTCAGCGCCGGTTTACACCCCCTGCCTCACGGCGGCGGGTGTCCTCACCTGTGACCTATGACGCCTTGTAGGCTCTCGCCGCACGCTCTAAGTCGAGGTCGGTGGCTTCCGCTGCCGCGTCAATGTTTGCCCCTGGTGCCTCCTCCGAGTATGCGCCCGCCTCCTCGTGGGTGTCTCTCGGTGCCTCGGCTTTCAGGTTGCCGTGGTCGTCTTCGACCACCCAAGCACAACTCTCGTGCTGCTCTTCCTTGTGCTTGCTTTGGGTGGCTTGCGCCTTGGCTTGCGCTATGGCGTTGTCATAGTGGCCCAATGTGATGGTCTGAAAGTCGATGCCGGTGCCGCCTCGGTTCAGGTTCTTGGTGGCTGCTCCCGCCTCAATTAGGAGTGACCGGCAAATGCCTTTGACTTCCTTGGTCAGGCGCTTGGTTATCGCGATTCGGTCTCGGATTGGCGTTCCCTCTTCAAGGAATCCATCGTCTACCAACTGGTCCTTGAGTTTGCCCGCTTTGAACTGGTCAACGTTGGCCTTGACTACGTTTAGCTTGTCCCAGAGTTTGTTCTTCTCTTCGTATAGTGCATCGATCTTGCTCTTGGGTGAGTTGCCTTTTTCCTTAAGTACGACGATATCCACCTCCACATCTTCGATGGACTCGCTGAGCGCTCCCCGTGTGACGTGGACTTTCTCACCGGTTGCCGGGTTGGTGAGGGTAATGCCCTTGAGTTCATGGTCTCGCCCTGCACGGTCTGCTCGTAGGATGCAGAGAACAAGGGCCCAATTGACACCCTTGCCATAGTCCGCTGTCGGCTGGTTTCCCTCTTCGTCTGGCACTGCCTCGAATGACGCAAGGCGTCGACGTAGTGACCCGGCGTCTAGTCGCCCGCCTTCGGTCTTGGTTCTGAGTGTCTTGGTACCTGTCATGTTGTGAATTGCCATTGTCTTGGCTCCTTCTGTGTGCGCCACTATTGTGGCTTGGTGTGCCCTAGATGGGCTTTTTGAGGGTTCTCCCCTCACCATTGTTAGACCACATTTGGGGTCGTGGGTCCATTTATTGAGGCCTGGTGCCTGCGTGTTGGTGTCATTACTTGGTTTACTATCTGTCGAGTTTGTAAAGGAAATCCACATGGCCACCGATGCTCAATGCGTCCCGCGTCTAAGCGATGACTTCGGCCGGAGCAGGGCGACGAGATAGCCATGATCTCATTGTCCGACACCTGTGAGCGTTGAGGCCAACCTCGACAGTGCGTGAGCTCCCGCGTAGCGTCTTGGGGCGGGGGTCATTAAAAGGATGACAGCTCTGCTGGCGTAACCTCTTCACGCTCCTCGTTACTGGTGGTTATCAGGTTCCGCCGACGCCTAACAACAGCATGGGTCAAAGGAATCTCCCGCGTAGCGACTCTTGGCGCTGATGTTATTGGTGGTCAGTAGGTTCCGCCGACGCACAACCAATCATGGGTCTCGGGAGTCTCTTTTGTGCAGTATTGGTGTCATTTTGTCCCTCAATCAGCCCAAGCACCTACGTAAGAACAGGTGGTTAGCAGATGTTGGAGGGTAGTTTACCGGTGGTGTGTCCCGTAGCGTGGCGTGGTGTGGCGCTTCCAGCTCGCGGCGCTTGAGCGTTCGGCTGGGTTCCGGGCGTGGCGGACTCTTGTCCGAGGCATCCGAGGAACTGGCCCGGTTGAATATAGTAAGCACAGTGGAGTGCTGGTAGGCACGGAGTTTAGGGGGGTACCCCCTCTTTCAACTTAATGACCGCCCAACCTAACACCCTCCATGAATTTTTCCCCTATTTGGGTTTAGCGCAGTGCGTTACGAGTAGATCCCTATTGAAGCACCCCCCCTCGGATTGACCTAGAGAAAGCCCGCAAGATTGGTTACTTGTATTGTGCATCAACGGGAAGCTACATCCGTTGCCCTTGCCAGGGTCCAACTGGGTAGGCTTTAGACTTCTAGGTTCTTATCTAGAGCCGAAGGGTGACAAGGGTTGCGCGTCCGCCTTAAGGGTGACCGGCCTGGTCACTGGCGTCTACTCCGTAGCTTGTGGGGTAGTTACATGTTAGCGACCCCTTGCCTTCATTGCAATCATTGGCGTACCATTTTCTTATGACAGTAGCAGCAGAGAGTAAGACCCGTAAGAAGCGAAGTGCTGGATCGTATTCAGTGCAGGGCAAGAAAGTTAATGTTGTCCAGTCGAAGGACAAGCACAAGTTATGGGATGACTTGTTTTCAATCACAGAGAGTCAGATCTCTGGCCTAAAACAGAAGATAGACGAGGGAGGCGAGCTCGACCATCGAGAGATGCAGAAGCTTGATTCCTGCTATTCCGGAATGAAGAAGCTCTTAGAAATAGAAGCACAGCTCAAATCTGACGCTATTAGTTCAATGACTAATGAGGATTTGATGAAGATAGCGAGAAAAGTGCTCAGGGAAAAACCAAAGAATGATTCGAAAGATAAAGCCACTGGACCATGATTTCATTTACCACTCATGGCTCCACTCCGTAAAATGCCCGACTAAAGCAGTGACGGGTATGACCCGCTGCCTCATTGATGACTTAGTGCGTCGAGAGGCTATTCAGATCTGGTGTCCGGATGACGACCAGGACCACATCATTGGATGGATGGCTCATGGCACTCTTGATGAGACCCCTTTGCTTCATTTCATCTTTGTGAAGAAGAACTTCCGGAAGAATGGTGTAGCTCGAGATCTTCTAAGAAAAGTATATCCGGATACGACCAGTCCTATATTCTGCACCTTCTGGTCATGGCATATGCAGAAGCTAGGGGCTAAGGAGAGATGGAATGCTCGTTTTGTGGGTAACCTTCTTCCTACTGTGATCTGGAAGATACTCGATGGAGAAAACCGTGTCCTCCAGTAAGAAAAAGGATTCCCTGCCTGCCATGACTCTAACGAGTCGGGAAGTCCTTGAGGCTTTGGCTGTCCGTCTTGGGCAAGAGTCTGTTGGGCCAAATGATGCCCAGAAAAGACAAAGGAAACGTAGCCATGTGCTCAACATTGAGAAAGCACTCTTCTCAGAGCAGGTCGACTTCGTCAGAGACCCCAGTAGGAGAAAAGCGGCAATATGCAGCCGGCGAAGTGGAAAGAGCTTTGCCGCAGGGCGCTACCTCGTCAAAGAGTGCCTTGATAATGAGAGAACCCTCTGTGTCTACATCGCTAGAACAAGGGAAGCGGCCAAACGTATCCTTTGGACATCCCTCAAAGAGTTGAACCAGAAGTACCGCCTAGGGATTAGATTTAACAACGCTGACCTTATTGCGACCTTCACAAATGAGTCTCAGATCATATTCACGGGTGCCAACGATGCATCCGACGTGGATAAGCTCCGTGGTGCAGCCTTTTCTCTGGCTGTCCTCGATGAGGCCGCTTTCTTCAATATTAATTTGCAGGAGCTCGTCAACGAAGTACTGACTCCAGCCCTCTTGGATAAAGACGGCTCACTGGTCATGATCTCTACACCGAACAGCGCATGTACTGGATTCTTTTACGATATCACCGAAAAGGGGAAGTACAACTTCTCAGTTCACAGGTGGACAGTGAAAAATAACCCGTACATGAGACATGCAGTCCGAGCTATCGAGGAGGACATTAAGAATGGGATCCTCCGACCAGGCGACCCATCCTTCAAACGAGAATACCTTGGCCTCTGGGTCCGCGACGATCAGGACATCGTCTATTCCTATGGTGAGCACAACCTGCTTCATGAAACCCCCCACAGTGATGAGTGGGAATACGTCATGGGTATCGACCTCGGATATCATGATGCTACCGCCTTCGTGGTTGTGGGATGGTGCCCTGAATCACCTTACCTCTACATTGTGGATGAATACAAAGAGACTCAGATGCTGATCTCGGAGGTTGAGGATAAGATCAAGCGCTTTATGAGCGACTACAACTTCACTTCAATCGTTATGGATACTGGTGGCGGTAGCTCGAAGATGCTCTTGGAATCATTCAAGCAGCGCTCTGGTCTACCTCTTAGAGCTGCTAAAAAGACCGGGGACAAAGTGGGCATGATTAAACTCATGAACTCGGACTTGGCATCTGCATTCATCAAGGTTAAGCCCGAGATGGAGCTTCTTAAGGAGTGGGATAAGCTCCAGTACAACAAGGCAAAGACTGCCGAAGACCGCAGATATGACAACCACCTCTCAGATGCTGCCCTCTATGCCTGGATGGAGAGCAAACATTTCTTCTTTGAAGAAGCGGAAAAGCCCCCTGATTTCGGGAGTGAAGAATACTTCAAGCAGCTTGAGGATAAGATCGAGCAGAGATTACTTGAGGAACAGGATACAAATCAGTACGATAAAGAACTATGGGGTGAGGGGTATCAAGATATTGATCTCTGGGCCAACTAGGAGGAAGCAATGAGTGAAGCGCGCAGGAACGAATCTGCACCTAGCACCAAGAAGCTAAAGAGTATTCTCAAGCTACTCAATGAACATGGGGTATCTCGCTATAAGGACTCAGAGGTTGAGATCGAATTAGTGGGACTGGCTCCGCAGATGGCTCAAGCCATTCCAGAAGAGTTTTCGTTTGAGCGGTACGACGAAGAAGCACAGAAGCCACAGCAAGAGTTGAAAAAGAAACTTGAGTATGAACCCGTGGATGATCTGGGTAATACGGAGACGGATTACCTTTACTGGAGTGCTAGCGAATGAGTTACGGCGTATTTAATGATACCTTCTGGTGGCTTGCTGATGAGGAAAGTGTTCATCGGCAAATCAGCAAGTTTGTCACTGTTCTCAGGGATGAGCAGGATTCATATTACGCTGATAATGCAGTATTCGGTGGTCTCTATAACGGGGCTCCTCCGCATGCTCGGTATCTTCAAGGGTCTTCCAATTACGCTTTGATGCGTCAGCCAAGACTAACATTCAATATTGTTCACTCCATCTGTCAGGCGGCTACAGCCAAGATCGCCAAACATCGTCCTTCGGTTAGCTTCTTGACGGATGGGGGAACATTCTCCCAGAAGCGAAAAGCTCAGCTCTTCAACAAGTTTATCCAGGGTCAGTTCTATGACATGCGAATCTATCAGGTAGCTCAGCGAGCCTTCCTTGATTCCTGCATTTACGGGACTGGAGCTGTTAAGATCTTCGAGCAGCATGGGAAGATTAGAGCCGAAAGAACTCCACCGCACGAGCTGACTCTTGACCCTCTTGAGGTCGAGAACGGAAACAGTCCTCGCCAGTTATTCCAGACAAAGCGACTGTCTAGGCATGTTTTGGCTGAGATGTTTCCCGAGCACAGAGAGGCAATTGTTGAGGCAGCCGACGCTGAGGACGACCAGTATAGCGACAAGGACGCTCGTAAGAGTGACATGATTCAATGTCATGAGGCATGGCATCTGCCCTCTGGGCCAGACGCTACTGACGGGCGACACATCATCTGTATTGATTCAATCACCCTTCTCGATGAGCCCTGGGAAAAGGGATACTTCCCATTTGCCTTTATGCGATGGACCGAAAACCCAATGTCTTTCTGGGGTAACGGTCTGAGCAAAGAGGTGAAAGGAATCCAGGTTGAAATCAACAAGCTCCTGGCCAGAATACAAGAGCAAATGCACCTAGCTACACCGAAGGTATTCATCGAAGACTCTTCTAAGATTGTCCAGGCCCACCTGAATAATCGAGTGTGGGGAGTGATGAAGTACCGTGGAACGCCACCACAGTTCTTTGTTCCGCGCGCTGTATCGGGTGAGATGTTCTCCCACCTGGACCGACTGGTTGAGAGAGCCTACGAGATGACGGGTATCTCCCAGCTTGCGGCTCAGAGCAAAAAGCCCGTTGGCCTAGAGTCGGGTCGAGCTTTGCGGGAGTTCTCAGACATTGAGTCAGAGCGATTCATGGTTGTCGGCCAAGCCTATGAGCAGCTCTTCCTTGATGTTTCCGAGCAAATCATAGAGCTCGTTAGAGATGTTTCGTCCGGAGATGGCAGCTTCTCATCCAAGAGCTTCGATAAGAAGACTGGCCTAGAGATTGTTAAGTGGTCGGACATCGATCTCGATGATGATGAGTATGTGATTCAGATTAAACCTATCGGCTCATTGCCTCAGACGCCTGCGGCGAAACTGGCCTCGGTTAATGAGATGATGCTTAACGGAATGTTCACCAAGGAAGAGGCGCATCAGTTGCTCGACTTCCCGGACATTGAGCGGGCCAATAGGATTAAGAACGCTCATATAGATGTAATCGATATGGCTGTTGAGAAAATGGTGGAAGAGGGTGAATACATTGGGCCCGAGCCATACATGAATCTTGAGCTTGGCATTAAGCGAGTTCAAGCAGCCTATAACCTTGCGATTCTTGAAGACGTTCCAGAGGAGCGTCGAGAGTTATTGCGTCGTTGGATCTCTCAGGCCGATAGCCTGCTTGGTGCAACAAAGCCTCCTCCGATGGGGGCTCCGCCTATGCCAGGCGCGCAACCTGGTATGGGTATGCCGCCAGGAATGCCACCCGGACCTCCTCCGGGATTACCTCCTGGTCTTGCAATGCCTCCAGCTCCGGGCGGTGGTCTTCCGCTTCCCCCGGCAGGTCCTCCTGGGGCTGGTGGTCCCCCGCCTGGGTTACCTCCAGGCATAGGAAATCTACCTATTTAGGAGCAGCTAAATGACTGAAGAATCAGCCCCATCAGAACCAGAAGCACCCATAACGCCAAGCGAGGCGCAGCCCTCCGAGCCAGAGTCGTTTAACATCTTCTCAGAAGAAGCCTCGCCAATTCAGGACGAAGCGCCATCTGAGCAACGGGATCCTGGGCCGCCACCAAAGAGCAAAGAGTTTCTTGCGAACCTTCGCCGAGAAAAGCAGGTAAGGTCTAAAGAGATTGAGATGAAGCAGAAAGAGCAGCAGCTCGCCCAGAGGGAGCAGCAGCTTGGACAACTTCGTAACGCACGTCAAAAACTAGAAGAAAGCCCTGAAGAGTTCCTTCGTTCCCAGGGAATTGACCCGGCGGAATATTATCAGAAGTGGACCCAGCGGCAAATTTATGGCGACCAAATTCCAGTTGAGCAACAGGTGGGTAAGACCCAGAAAGAGCTCGACGAATTAAAGGCCGAGATTGCCAAGAGAGATGCCGCAGCGCGTCAGCAAGTAGAAGAAAGCCGCTCTAAGCAGGCATTTGGTACTTTAATTTCGGAAGTTGAGGACTTTGCAACAGGTACTGAGCAGTATGCTTTGGTCAAAGACGCATGCTCAGCCCAAGACGTTGTTCAGGGAATGGTTGCATATTATCGAAAAACTGGTGAGAATATCACTATAGAAGAAGCTTTCAGTAAGATTGAAGACGGCCTCCGTAAGCGTGAAGAGGAGTTCTATTCTTCAGAGGCAGCAGCCGAGAAGTTTAGACAGTACAACCCTGGAGCAACAGCAGGAAATCGGGGACGAAGCGCAACAATGTCCTCAGCGTGGCAACAACAGCCCACGCGAAAAAATGCAGAAGATCTCTCGTACGAAGAAATTCGGGAGATGTACAAAGGCAAACTCTTTACGTGATTAGGAGGAAGCTATGGCTTCTTTTAACTTAACGAACTTCGATGCGGCCATGAAGCACATGTACCCGTACAAGAAGGTCGAGAACATGGTCTACCAGCACAACCCATTGCTTGCGATGATTCCCAAGGAAACTAGCTTTCCTGGGCGTAACGCAACTTATGCGGTTGAGTATGGTCTCACTAACGGTCGCAGTGCGAATTTTCAAACTGCCCAAAACAACCGCAACGGTACCAAGCTTAGTGACTTCGTAGTTACTCGGGTCAAAGACTATGCGGTAGTCAGCGTTGATAACGAGACGCTTCTTGCTGCCGACGGTAGCGAGGGTTCTCTGCTTGACGTTGCTAAATCCAAGACTGACTCAGCCCTTCATGCGCTTGCGCGTGCGATGGGCCGAGATATCTACCGAGGGGGCACTGGCTCAATCGGTGTTCTTGATGAAGATACCGCTGCAACGGGAACAACCGTTACCCTTCAGGCGGCATCTGACATTGTGAACTTTGAAGTTGGAATGCGTATTGTCGCTAGTACGTCAGGGGGGGCTGACGGCAGTGCATTGGTTAACAATGGTGCCGCTGTTGAAGTCCTTACGGTTAATCGTTCTGCTGGAACGTTTACCATCGCAACAGCAATGCAGACAGTATGGGGAACAATCACTGATGATTTGGTCCTCTACTGTGAGGGCGATGCCCAGAACGGCGGAACAGCAGCCAAGATGTCAGGTCTTTCTGCATGGCTTCCAGCCTCTGCTCCTACTTCGGCAGCATTCTTTAGTGTTGACCGTTCAGTTGATGCAACCCGCCTCGGCGGTCAGCGTCTGGCTGGAGCATTTGCAACTATCCGTGAGTCTCTGATTGATGGTGCTGTTCAGGTTGCCCGCGAAGGTGGTCGTCCTGATGCAGTATTCATGAACCCACTTGATTGGGCAGAGCTTGCTAAGAGTCTTGAGGGTACGGTGGCTGCCAATTCTGGTGCTTCTCCGAACCGTCGTCGTTATGACTCAAAGGATTCTGTTGCAACTTTTGGCTTCTCTTCATTGTCGCTTGCTGCGCCAACGGGGATGCTGGATATTTATGCAGATCATAACTGCCCAGAGAACCGGTGCTACATGCTCCAGTTGGATACGTGGAAGCTCAAGACTCTTGGGCCAGCTCCTCGTCTCCTCGACTTCGATGGCTTGAAGGGAATCCGACAAGCTAACGAGGATGGCGTAGAGTACCGCTGGGGCTACTACGGTAACCTTCTCTGCACTGCACCTGGCTTCAACGCCACAATTGCATTGGCATAAGGAGTAAGTCATGGGTTTTCCAAATTCTATGCAAAATACCGGCAATGTCTCAATGGTTGCTGGAAGTTTCAACGGTGGCACTACGCCAACAGTTCTGTCTGGCTCTGGTTTCACTTGTGTGTATGGCGGTGGAAACTTCACTGTTACTCTTGATCGTCAGTATGACGGAGTAATCAGTATCGTTGCCACAGTTCACAATGGCGGTCTTGTTGCCGGTGAATCTGGTTTTGCGGTTGTTAAATCGCATTCGGTTGTTGCAGACACCAATGGTGGCAACTTCGTCATCAATCTCATTGATGATGCCGGTAACATCCAGAGTTCTTTTGAGGATGACATTGAAGTTCACTTCATTGCTCTTCTCAAAGAAGATACTTGATAATTTCTGGAGAGGGGGGCTAGGCCCCCCGATCTACCTGGAGTAACTATGAAGAGTTCTGAAATTGCAGTTCTTCTCGGTGCGCCTAAAGGCAAGGGCGGGGATGATGACCTTGGTGAAGGGTCTGATTCTGGCGATGCGGGACATGATGCGTTTAAGAGCGCGGCAGAGTCTGCGATGCGGGCTCTTGAAAATGGTGACTCATCGGGGTTCGCTGAAAATCTCAAGGATGCTATTCACATCTGTCTAGAGCTTGAGGACAAAGGCGAGTACTGATGTCGACGCTATCAGAGTTAAGGGCACGGGCCAGGCAACGTGTGGACGCGGTGGGGAATAACTTCTTCACCGACGCTGAGATCAACGATTATATTAACGTTGGTTTGGGTGAGCTCCATGACTTGCTGGTTCTCAAGTATGAGGATCAGTACGTCAACCAAGTGTCCTTCTCTCTGGTGGCTGACCAGGACACCTATCGATTTGCGGATATCGGGCTAAACAACTTCTACAAGTTGCTTGGCGTCGATGCGCTTCATGGGAATGATGTCGTCCGTGTTAGGCGATTCTCATTCCAAGACAGAAACAGGTATCAGGCTGATGTAGCAATTCACAACAGTAATGGTTATGCCGATTATGAGTATAGCCTAAGAGCATCCTCTATCGTTTTCACTCCAAAGCCAACTTCAACGGACACGATCAAGGTTTGGTATGTCCCGAAGTTTGCGGAGCTGGATAGTGACACTTCAACCGTGGATGATATGGTTATGCTCAACTGGGAAGAATACGCGATTCTGGTAGCTGCTATTAAGATGCGACAAAAGGAGGAGACAAGCATTACTCCTCTTCAGCAAGATCTTGATAGAATCACTCTTCGAATAGAGGATGCATCTCGCGACAGAGATGCCTCTGAGCCTGTAGGAATTACGGATGAAAGTACCGGCGTCATGCCATACTACCGCTGGACACTCTAATGACTCTTCGAAGATTCGAGCGAATCCAAGTACCTGACCCTGACCTGAACCGGGTCCAGTCAAGACTCCAAGACACGCTTATGCCTGTCACGGATTCCTCAATCATTGACGGTCTTCTTATTGCTGACCAGGTACTGGCATCTGGAACAACATCAATTATCTCTCATGGTCTTGGTCGAAGGATTAAGGGTTGGATTGTTGTTGGCAAAAACGCGGCTCAGCACGTCTATGATGTTCAGTCTTCGAATGACAATCCAGACAAGTTCCTTTACCTCACTGCTGGCGGTACAGTTACCGTAGATCTGTGGGTGTTCTAATGGCTCTCGATAAAAAACTAGTTAGCATTCCCTTTTCATCTGGTGCGGATACCAAGACCTCAGACATCATTATGGAGCCGGGGCAGCTCGAGGTTCTTGAGAATGCTGTCTTTGAAAAGACCGGCAGAATTGAAAAGCGTAAGGGTTGCTCGACATCCGACTGGACAGGCGGCACTGCCAACAACCCGGTTGGCACATATGTCTACAGAGACAACCTAATCATCGAAGGCGATGAGACCCTTTTCCATCTTCTTGGAACGGATGGGAACGCCAACAATGTCACCATGGGGCTCAATGCGTTCTTTGAGTCAGAACTCTTTTCTGCCGGAACATCTGTTGGCCATCACCAGCTTCAGCCATCAGTGGCTGTTAGCCATAGCGGTGATTATGTTGCCGTTGCCTACATTCAGGCGACTTACAATAATTCGACATCTGCCGTTAACTACGCCCCGATGGTGTCAATCCTTGACGCTAAAACGGGTACAGTAGTTCTTCCAAATAGAGGTTTGGCAGATGGAGATCAGGCCACTTGGGTTGGGGCTATCAAGGTTGTCGCTCACGGAACAGATGATGCTGCTGATGATGGTTTCGCTGTTTACTATGAGCACAATAACAGTGGGGCTATAAGCCTAATGAAAGCCAAGCTTGATTACTCAAGCTTTACCCTCTCTGGTTCCGTGGTTGTTGATTCATCGACTTACCGACAAACGGCAGCAGAAACATCATTCGATGTCTTCGAGCACACGCCGGGTGCAGGCAGTTACCAGAAGGTGCATGTTGTCTTTGCTGAGTACACGGATGGAGTTCATAAGGTTAGCTATAAGCTGGATGATAACGGGTCATTCAGCGGTGCATATGATTCAGGGGATATTGGGGGAGCGATTAGCCACATAACCACTTATCGCTCAAGTGCTGGCGGAACTGCTCGTGTCTATTTCGGATTCAACATTGGAACAACAAAGCATCTTCGACAGCATGTGGAATCGGACCAGAGCGGTAAGGTAAATAGATCAGACAGCGGTGGAAGTGCTATCATTGTCTCTGGTCACTGGTGTGACTCGGAAGACGGTACAAAGGTGGAGTATCACTGCACCACTGGCTCAGACTCATCGACCTACACATCGATGTATAACCGATATCAGTTAACGCCTGGCGGCGCTCTCGACTCAGACGAAACACCGACCCGTCTGAATGTCTGGATGCCTATGGGGCCAATAAAAACCAGCGCAGGGGTTATCTCTTTTCAGTCGAATGAGACAAGAAATGATGATGCTGATGCCACATCACTTCATACGGTGTCCGCATGGATTGGCATTCTGGATAACCCGACAAGCCTCCTGCCGTGGCTGTACAGGTCGATTATTGGATCATGCCTTCGCCAATCCTTGCTTCGACCCCACATCAACGGAACGTCTTGCCGTGTTGTGAGTGATGGCACCAGTTACTTTTCAGCTCTTCCGAAGACAACAGCAATTCAGACATATGTTGATGGATCTGGAAATGTTTCAACTGCAATCAACAGCATGATGCAGCTTGTGAAGATGTCAGTATCTCGCCCTGCCTATGAGGTTCCAAGGGCTCAGCTTGGCGGCCAGCTATTCTTTTCTTCTGGGTGCATTAAGTCAACATCGGGGTCTTTTGTTGGTGAGCATGGGTTCTTTTACAAGCCAAGCATCACCATTGCAGAGTCATCAGCCGGAAGCCTAACTTCATCTGGGGTATATAAGTACAGGGCTGTTTGGGAGTGGGAAGACCAGGCAGGCAACCTTCATCGCTCCGAGCCTTCTGACCCTGAAACGGTAACTCTTACCAGCACAAATACTGGTGTGGATATTACTGCAGATCAGATATCCGTCACCCTCAAGAGGCTCCAAACCGGTCAGCTAAACCTCGTCATCTACAGAACCCAGAATGGTGGAAGCATCTGCAACAAGGTTGCAACCATTGGGACTGTGGATTTAGATGGCAGCGTCGTTGTTACCCCCCGTCTATCTCACACTGACAAGGTCTCCGATGCAAGCGCAGCTACTGGCGCCTTCCTCTACACGGAAGGTGGGGAGCTTGCGAACGTTCCGACTCCGGCGGCCTGGTATATCGCTACTCACCGAAACCGACTTTTCATGATTAGTGAAGACCACCAGGTCTGGTACTCAAAGGAGTATGAGGAGGCCATCGGGTTAGGGCTCTCTGATGAGTTTAGGCTGCCAATGGACGGAATAGAGCACGATAAGCCGACTGCACTGTGTAGCTCCGGGGAAGAGCTCTACATCTTCAGAGAAAACTCAACTTGGTCAATTAGTGGTGAAGGTCCCAGTAAGACAGGTGTTGGTGAGTTCTATAAGCCCCGTCAGATTAGCGCTACTGTGGGAGCATTAAAGGGAAGCCCTACAATCTATACGGATTCGGGTGTTTACTTTCAAAACATTAAGGGCATTTTCAGAATTGGCCAACAAGGCATTGAGTACATCGGCGCCCCTGTTGAAGACATTCTTGGCTCATCTCGGGTAATTGCCATTCGCCACCACCAAGCAACAGAGACCATTCGATTTGCTCTCTCCGATAAGGTGCTTGCCTACAGCTACCGATATAACGCCTGGTCTAATTACACTTATAGTCTTGGTGGAGGTGAAACCATTGTTGGCATGGAGAACATGGATGATGTCATCTATGTTGTGACCAGTGCCGATAAGATCCTAAAAGAAGACACGAGCTATAAGGTTGGTACCAATTACATTGTTCTTAAGATGAGAACTGGCTGGATATCATTCAATCAGATCCAAGGCTTTGGCAGGGCATATCGATTTGCCCTTTTAGGGGAGAGCCGAGACAAGCACACCCTGACCGTTAAAGTCTATTACGACTATGATGATAGTGCCTCGGTGGACACCTACACATTTACGACCAGCTCTGCGACTGATGCCGTCCTCCAGTTCAGGGCCCATCTTTCTAAGCAGAAGTGTCAGGCTGTGAAGTTCGAGATTTACGATGCAGACAATAGCGCCTCTGTGGGTGACGGGTTTGCGATTGACCAGATTACGATTGAGGTTGGAACGAAGAAGGGCATCTTCAGAACAGCTCAGAGTACCAACACGATAGGAGCTTCATGATGGCTGAATACGGCGCAAGCACCATGACCGGGGCACACAAGAAAAGAAAGTATGACCCTCAAGAAGACGAACGCAGTCTTCTTGCAGAGGCTTCTGACTACAGGCCGAATGCTGACATGGGCGAATCAAGCCCTCAAAATCCTGTTGCGACAACTGTTTACAGCGGTGGTGTAGCCCCTACGCCAACAAGTGGAACTGGTGGAGGATTTGATTCTGTTCCTGGTGCGCCAGACCCAATAGATCCAAACCAGCCGATAGGAGGTGTCGGGCCACAAAACCCGCAACCGCTTCCAGAAGGTGCGGGCTCTCCAGTCCCTGTTAACCCCACCGTTGATGCCGGGGGCAAGCCAATTGATTACCAGCCGCCAGCTCCAACAACGATGTACGAAACTCAGCAGCCTGCACCAATTGATGACCCGTGGACATATGAGCAAACATGGATAGACCCATACATAAAAGACAACCTGCTACAGAGAGACCCCTACGAACTTCAGTCGACAATGGCGGATATTGCGGCAGGTCAAATGAGTCCCGTGGTTCAGCAGCAAAGGGAGCGTGCAATGCAGGCGGCTCTTGCAGCAGCTGCAAGCTCAAGAGGGGCTCCGACAGCAGCAATCCAAAGGGGGATGACTCAGCAAATGGCTGAGGCTGATCGCTCAGCAATGGAGGCAGCCGCTCAGCAGCAACTCCAGGCGATGCAGGGCGTTGACCAAATGACACAAGCTGAAGCGCAAATTAATGCCCAGGTCGAACAGCAGAGAGACTCTATGCTTGATTCCCTCATTGGAAGAGGGGTCGATAGAAACGTTGCATTAGCTCAGGTTAACGCAGAGCTTGACCGATTAAAGGAAGAGCTCACTTATAAGTATTGGGCCGGAAGGCAAGGATCCACCACAGAGCTTCTTAAGTCTGGTTACGAGCACGCTGATTTTGGCGAGGGAGGGGTTGAGTCTGTCGCGGAGATTGCACCAATCCTTAACCTTCTCTTAGGGGGGCAGCTTCCGGAGGGATACAATCTCCCAACAACGAAGGTGCTTGCTGACTATACCGATGACCCTCAAGGCTTCTTTACTGAGACAACCGCCCAGCAAGGTGGCGGCATGGACGAGATGGTCTGGAACCACGAAACACAGTCGTGGGAAATGCAGCAAGGTACCCCAGGTGTTCCCCAAAGCCTTGGTGTTCAGGACTTTTCAGGGCAACAGGTAGAAGTTTTTAGGACGTGGAATGATGATAAAAACATTTACGAGTACAGTTTTGAGCCCTACGGGTATACCGCCGCTGAGGAAGCTGTAACTGGCGCCGGGTCTGCAATAGATGACGCGGCAGGCGACTATAGCGGTCCCCCACTCCCTGGCGGAATAGGAAACTGAGGTAAGTTATGGCTGACGAGAATACAGGGCCTAGCCCACTTGGTTCATGGGGGACTCAGGCTCTTGGGCGAGATGAGTTCTTTTCTGAGAGAGGTAAGCATTACCGGGGCAGCCCCCTTGGCATGGGTGCGGTCGTCCCTAAGAATGTTGGCCCAATGATTACCAGAAGGCCCGCCCCCGTAGGGGGAATGAGTCGTCCCGACCCTTTGGCAAGAATGCAGCAGCAGAGAAAGACGCTTAGCGAGTTAGAGAAAACTGCCAAAACTAAAGCATCTAAGCCTGGTGGAAGAACAGCTCGCCAATGGGGGGAGGATGCATCCCTTGCTGCAGATCTTACCATGGGAGTGACTCTCGCTAGAACAAAGGAAGAAAGAGACGCAGCTATTAATCGAGCAGCAATGGTTGGCTCGATGAAAGCCCTTCAGCACGGGGTGGAGGCTGCCGTAGACTTCTTCGACGAGGATACTGCAAAGGAAGCAGTCTCGGCGGCGGCCACTGATGAGACAACCAAGATCATCAAAAATGCTGGAGGCATGTCAAAAGACGCGAGTCTTATTTCTGATGCCACTGGAGTGGCTGAAGGTGCGATGTCTGCAATTGGTCTTGCCTCGGATGTGGCCCAGGGCGATGTTGCCTCAATGGTGGAAAAGGGGGCCGCAGCCACTGGTGCCTCAGCTGGAGCCGCTGCAGGCACAGCCGTTCTGCCCGGAATAGGAACCGCTGTTGGCGCATGGCTTGGCGATAAAGCGGGCAAGGCCACTGGAACCAAGCTTGCTGAAGTTGCAAAGTTAAGAAAGAAAAGAATGCGGTCAGGCGGAGGGGCTCTTACAGATCCTTCCAAGCTAGGTGGCATTGGCGATTATCTCGCATAGGAGTAGGTGATGGCAGACGAAGAATCAAAGCTAGACCTAAGCATAGGGCATGCCGACACAGAGGGCGAGCCAAAAACTGGCAGCCGCCAAACAATGACCGGGCAAGAGTGGATTGACGCCATATATGGCACTCAGTTCAGTGCCATGGAAAAAGGCTCTGGCTTAATCGGATCCACTCTTATGAGGCAAACGCCAATGGAGGGCACTGCTGCCAGGGAAAGAAAAAGAGCAAGAGAAGCTACGTCCAATCTCTGGGAAATGGAGAATATGAGCATTGACGAAAAGCTTCGTCTTATTTCTGAAGGTGCTTCTGCTAATGACTTTAAGTACCTTACCCCCGAGCAACAGAGGCAGTACGGAGAACTAACCACCAGTAGCATGGCAGACTATCAAATGCCTGCAGGTGGCCCGGTTTCCATGGACCCAGCCCGATCTTCTGAACTGGCATCCTATCCTCCAGAGGACTTTCTTGGTGGTGGCTATGGGCCAATGCAGTCCTATGAGTCTTCGGCTGTCATGCAGGCAAAAGAGGATAAGGCAAGGGGGAAACAATCCAAGGAGGCCAAAGAACCCAAAGAGGGAGGCCCTCTTGGCAATATGGTATCTGCCGTAAAGAAGCCTGTTACAAACGCAGATATGATGCGGAGAACTCTGAATGAAATGTTCAGCAGTTCCCAGGGGCCAACATCTTCGGACGTTGAAAAAACTCATCAATCTCTTTATGGTCCAGAGAGCGCTATTGCGAAATCCCAGCAAAATATTGATTACCTTCACAAGGAATCAGAAGAGCTAACCAAGAGACAAGCGCAGCTCGAGCTCTCTGCAAGGGCTGAGCAATACAAGCTAATGTCGATCGACAAAGCAGAGCTTGGAGTCAAGGAGCAGATTAGCGGCGATTTCGCCGACATGAGCCGGGAGCAATATGAGAAATTCTCGAAGGCTGCTGACGCTGTTGATAACTACATCACGGCCCAAAGAGAAAAATGGGAGAACGAAGATCCCATCAGCGCATTTAGAATGTTTGACTGGTTCAAGAAAGAAAAGAACGAACAAGGTCAATACGAAGATAGCTTTCAGTGGTCCGGGTTCGCAACCAGTCTTGCCTCTTTGGCGGGTGTTGCTGGAAACGTTTTTCTCAATATGGCAACAGATGGAAAGGTCCCGTTGTTCGCTATCAATCTTTTGACCACCGCAATGAACAACGACCTTAGCGCGCAGAAATCGCAGATTGCCGCTGAAGGAAAAAGAGCCAACCTTTTCGGAACAATGCTTGATGCATACGAAAACGAAGCTCTCGCATTAAATCACTACCGAGAAGTTCAGTATGAGAATGCCGCAACTTACTTCAAAAAGCTTCGGGCCGAAGTCCAGACATCTGACCAGGCTAAAGCTCGCGGGCTGGCAAACCTTGAAAACACATTCCTTCAAGAGGCCAACAAGCTAAAAATGGCCCGTCAGACCAACATGAGAGAGCACGCCAAGGAAATGGCGGCTATCGATGTTGACCGGCTAACTCAGAGTGGCGCAGCTCAGCAACGAATCTCTGTTCAGAATCTTCAGCTTCTCAACGGTCTTTCAATGGCTTCAGCGGCAGATGCAAAAAGAGCGGAAGCCCCGGATGGTAATTGGGATAACGCAAACTTTGAAGTAAAGCTCATCATGAACAAGGGCTCCCTGGCCAAGAGAGTGAATGAGGCCCAGCGTCTTTCTGAGTCATTTGTTAAAAGGTTTGGAAACATAGGGGCCCTTTATCAGTTCTGGGGAACCGACATTGAGGATGCCCTGGGGAGATTTGGTTCAGACGATCCAAGAAAAGTTGCCCTTACTACTCTGCGGGACAATGTTAGAGATCTTGCGCAGAGGGTAGCCAAGACTCGCGATGTGGGAAACCTTTCCGTGCAGGAGCAAGAGTGGTGGTTCACCATGGGTCCAAACGTGGAGGAGCAACCGCTTGGAGTCGTCCTTGCAAAAATTGCAACACTCGCTCATTCATCAAGGCTTGAGGCGATTGATGCATGGAGTATTGCCAACAATGAGAACCGGTCAAAATACCAAGAAGTCTATATGGCAACATTCAATGTGGCCTCTCCTCAAGAGCTAAGTGAGATTGTCGCTCAAAACAGAAAGTCCCTTCTTGAGGGACAGGTTCCTTTTACGAACTTAGATCTTTCGAAATATCCGCAGGACATGCAGATAGCCATGGAAGCTGCCCTGGGTGGATCTATTCAGGCAGGCTTTACCGTAGAACCTATCGACCAAAAGTCGGGCATTAGTTATCGCCAGGTTGTTCAGGAGGGGGCCTCTATCCCTGTTGCTATTACTGGCGGAATTTCTGACGAGCTTAAGCCAGAGCTTCGCAGCGGAGAAAAGATTAAAGGTGCGCCAAAGGAAGGCTACGCCTATCTCCCCACAGATAAAAGAGATGCAGATGGAAACATCATTAAGTCTCGTCACACTCAAGAGACTGCTACTGCAATAGCAAGAATGTCCACGCACATTAGCCGGATGACTAATGGTAAAATCAACATTAGAACAAGCGGCAGTAAGACGGGGATCAGAACCCGGGACGAGATGGATAATCTCAAGAAGCAGCACGAAAACTGGAAGGCCGAGCAAAAGGGGCTAGATAAGCCGCATCCTGGGGTAAGGTCTAATAAGTTTGCACCAGACAAGCATGGCGGTCATGCCCAGGCCGGCGCCCGTAAAAAGGGCATGTATGAGGCTATTGATTTCACGGTGAAGGATAGCAGGGACAGCGCCGAGTACAGAGCTCTTATAACTCTCGGCCCATACTTCGGAATTTATCCGGCGCACAAAACTGATGTGGACCACCCTCACTGGCATCATTTTGAGTTTAGACCTGATCAGATAAAGGACAACTTAAAAGGGTCTCCAGCTTTGCCTGGGTATGGCGGAATCAAGGCAAGGCCAGGAACAGCCACAACTACTGTCCACCCCGGCTCTGTTGCGAGGCTTAGAGGAGGAATGGAGTCCCCAGAATATGATGCATGGAGCAAGTCACCGAAAGAACTTGAGCCATACCAGATGGACCAGGAAGCAATCAGAAACCTCCTTCAACACCAGCAAGCATTTGCAAAGGGAAGAGGATTAGGCCCCTTGGCAAACCTGAGAAGGAGCACTAAGGGCAGGCCTATGAGGCCATCTCCACAGCCAGCACAGCGGCGTCTTGGGGGTCAGGCTCCGCTTGGTCGGAGAGGTTCTGCAATGAGGCCTATGGGAATTCCGGCACCTGGCCCAAGACGAATTGGGCCTTTGGGGGATTAATCTATGCTGCTCGTAAATACTCGCTCAGGTGAAAATGTAGAGGTACCAGAGAGCAAGGTAGATGAGATGGTCCGATCGGGCTCTCATTCCTTTGTCGGCGGGCCTGAGAGTGTAGTCAATGTGAGGACTATCTCTGGCAGAGTATCATCCGTTTACCCCGGAAGAGCAGCCGCAGTTATACAAGAGGGCGGAAGCTTTGTCCCTGCTGGCGAATTCGAAAGAATGCAGGATAACCAGGAGTTTGCCTCTAGCACTCTTGGAGCCCTCTCTGCCGTTCCATACGGATTCGATGATTGGATGTTTGCAGGGGCAGGGGGAAATGCCCTTGAAGCAATGGGCCTTACTCCCGAAGGAATGAGGGAAGAGGTTCAGTCAGCAAACCCTTTTATCTGGAACGCTTCAGGATTAACGCCGACGGCTATGGCAGTCCTTATGTCGGGCGGAACCTATGGTGCTGCAAGAGCTGCTGGTGGAACAGCTTTATCGGCAGCAAAGACAGCCGCAAGACAGGCAGGAAGCAGTGCCTCAAAAGGTGCTGTCCTTGAGGCAGCCAAGAACCTCGGCAAGGCCGGGTACTATGGGACCAAGGCTGCGACAGTAGGCCCGTTCAATATGGTGACGGCTTCTGAGGTTGCTGGGAACTGGGCAGCAAAAGGCGTCAATAGAGCCGTTTCTCACCTTGCGGGAAGACCCGTTGCTACGTCTTTGGCGAACAAGGACCTTGCAAGATTTATCGGTACAACTGCAGCAAGAACGGCAAGCGGTGTATCCAGAGGTCTGGTTGAGGGTGGTGTCTGGGGAGCTGGCGAAGGCTTGAGCGAAGCCATGCTTGGGCCGTCTGACCAGGTCGCGGAGACTGTCTTAGAGCACATCAAGACGAATGCCTTAATTGGCGCTGCTTTTGGTGGCGCAGTGTCGAACGTTATCCCAGCTCTTACTGGGGCAAAGCGAGCAATGCTTTCATCCGGCAAGCTGGGGATGAGGGGTGTTGGGTACGGCCAGGATAGAATCGTAGACAAGATGCGCCCATGGCTTCTTAAGCTGGGCGAGGAAATGGGCTTAGAGCCTGACGAGCTTAAGTGGTATGAAAATCTTCTTCAACCCGGAAATATCGGGGACGATGCTCGTAAGCAGCAGGTAGAGCTTATCAAGCGCATTGATCGATACTCAACCGACGTTGCCTCTCAGATCGAATCCATGTTCCTCATTGAGGACCTTCGCCAGATGGCGGACGTTAATGGTCATGACCTGGGAGTTGTTCTCAATCGTATAGCAGGGTCTGACAGCAAGCTTCCTTTTGAAGGGGGCTCTGTAATTAGTCGAGACTCTGATGGGTCATTCGTCGAAACATGGAGCAAGTCTTCGGCTCGTCCGGGAAGAACTGATGCAGCCATAACCCCAGGTGAAGCTGTTGGCCGACGGATGGAAGAGGACATCGGGCAAACTACAATACCGGGCACAAGGGTTCGTGCTGATGAAAAGATGGCAACAAAGCGGTATACGCTTCCTGGTGTAAACGACCTTCTGAGTGGCTCAATGGAGCTATTCGCTACAGCCAAGACGGCCTTGCTTGAGCTCGCAGAAAAAGAGCCAAAGAGAGATGCTAACTTTGAGCTGACTCGCATGGTCAAAAAGATCATGGACATGGAGGCGGGATTCTACCGGTCCATATTCTCAGAGAGAACGAAGCAGCAATTCCTGGCAAACTCAAGAAAGGCAAGGGGCCTAAGCGATCAACCCGCCCCGCTGCTTGACCGAGCAGATAGAAAAGCAGCGAAGATCTGGAATGACTACTGGGCAAGAATGCGTGACCCAGAAACTCCCTTGGGGAAAAGGGCGCGGGAAGAGTTTAACAATGCTGCAAGAAAAAAGGGCTTAGTTGGGGAGCCCGGAGAAGTCCGGTTATTTGAGGACTATTTCCCAGAAGAGGCAAAGGTTGAGCGAATTGCGGAAGAGGGTCCTTATGGAGACCTTGAGCTTAAGTACCAGCCCGAATCTGATTTGTTTCTTGTTAGTAAGTGGACTGAGGAAATAACAGAGAACGTATCAGTTATTGATACCCCCTTATTTAGCTCAGACCAAAAAGAAGCACTTATCAATGTTCTTAAAAAGCAAGACCTAACCAAATACGCTACGTATGCTGATGAGTTTTTAAGCTATCACCAGGATGTTCAAAGTCCTGCCCATAAAGCAAAGCTGCTTGATGAAGCGGTGGCTGCTGGTAAAAGATACCTTGAAGGGCTCATCGATCTTAGGGGCGGGGTTGCAACAAAGAAGAAGGCAGATGCAGGGGACCTTCGAAAGGTCTTTGACCACCTAACAACATCCGGCATTAAGCCAACTATATCCGGGGTTCAAAACCTTCTAGGGATTTCCAACAAAGCGGCAAAGATTGTGATGGACCAATTTGTCCAAGCAGGCTTGTTGGTCAAAAAGAAGCGTGGTTATGGATTTGCAGAAGACGCTCCGTCATACAGCCGAGTCGATCCAGACCCAACGGCAAACAGGTATGACCCGGAGGACTTTGAGCAAGCAATTATAGAGGCTGTAGAAAACGAAAACCCTGATGAAATTATCAAGCTTGCAGAAGAGCTGGGCGTAGAGCTTAGGTTTCCAAAAATGAACAACAGGAGACTTGACCCTGAGTTCATGAAGGATCTTGTAAACAGAAAGATCCAGGCTGGAAAATTTACCGCCATAGAAGAAGAGCACATAAAGATATGGAATGAGCTTATTGCGGTAACAGAGGAAGCCATTGCGGGTCAGGGCCAGCTATACGGACGGATGACTGCTGGTGACGATTTAACGGGCAAGGAGTTAGCTAAAATTAAATATGACTACAGGCATATTGCAGAAGGCCTGTCAGCATATGCAGAGGGTAGGCCGAACTATCCTCCAAGTCTCTTGAATCGAGTAATCACAACATCTGACGGAAGCAATAGGCTTCTCCCTGAACTGGTAAGGGATGTCATAGAAACAGTCGGTGGAGCTCAATCAAGAAGCGCTAGCCTTGCAGCAGACCTTTACGGATACCTCGAGCACTTATCGACAGACATGCTTAAGGCCACTCAATCAGGCCCTCTTCGCGGGACATACGCTGCACCCCAGATTGTTGACACGGTCATTGAGCCAATCAGGCAAAGGCTTAAGGACCGGAATTTGTGGCTTGGTCAGGCAAAGGCTAAGGATGATTTTGATCAGCTGGCGGGGGATTTTGAGAAATACAGACAGCAGATTATCAGTGACTTTGGAACAGAGGTGGGTCCAGACCTAGTGGCCGACCCGGACAAGGTGCTTACCTTTATCTCGAACCTAAACAAGTACAACATCAAGCCAAGCTCGATGCGATTAAATGGCTACATGGACACGGGGATAGATCTTCTCAAGAAGATTAAAAGCGATTTTCAGTCGGTAGACCTTAGCGAGATTGCAAAGCTGGACCCAGAGAGAATTAAGGAATTCCAAAAAAGATGGGAAAGACTGGCAATCGCTGACCCGCCACCAAGCGGGCTAGGCGGAAAGGCTCTGTGGGACTGGTACCTGGATAAGCTTGTTAAGAGATTTGAGCACAACCAAGGCAACCTCGTAAAAAATGTAGAGCAGATCCAAACGGATTTCCCGAAGGCAAAGCTCTTCATGGGGGCAAATGCTCAAGCAGCCAACCTGTCTCAAATGACATCCGAAATGAGCCGAGGGGGCATCGCAAGCTTCATGGCATACGCCCTCACGGGGAGCCCAATGGCTGCTGCTGCAACTGGCGCAGGTGTTGGACTGGCCACTATTGGTCAAAACCCGCAGAGGATGGCCAACTTCCTTCACCTTATATCAACGTTTAAGAACGCAACTGACTCTTACCTTGATGAAGGCATAGAAGCCTGGAGAAACGATTCGCTGCCAAAGATGGCTGAAGCTAGAGGGTGGGAGAAAAAAGCCCGTCAGATGCTTCTCATGACCCCTGGGGTCGTAACGAGAGACATCGAAGAAACCCGGACAGAGATGGGTCGAAGGTCGGGAGCCGAGAAGTCAAACAAGTACTGGGTAGATAGAGCTACAAAGTCCTTTGCCTCTCAGATGACTAAGGAACAATACGTTGAAACCAGAGAATCCCTGACCAAGCTGATGATGAGTCCTTCAACGATGAATCATTTCCTGGAGAAATCCACTGAGCTATTTGAGGATACGCCAGATCTTCGAGACGCCATGAAGAAATCAATCAGGACGAAGATTCAATCGGCCTACTCTTCTATGCCAAAAGGAACTCGGGCAGGATTCGGGGCCCCGATGATTGAGCCCACATCCCTAGAGCTAAGAGAATGGGGAGCTAAGCTTCAGATACTGAACAGCCCGCTTGATGCAATGTTTAGCAGCATGATGTCGGGAACGCTGACCCCTGAAATGGTAAAGACATTCAAGCAGAACTGGCCTCAGCTGCACACCCAGTTGATTGAAAAAGCCATGGCCTCAATGAATAATCCGGAATACGGGCAGATGTCCCAGCAGCAAAGAATGATGCTAAACATTTTACTCGAAGGTCAATTCCTGAACCCAAGTGTAGCCGAGAGATTGCTTCAGAACTATCGAGAAGAAGAGGGCAAGAAGCAGGGTGGGGCACCTCAAGCAGCAGCTCCAAGAATGATGAAGCGTGAGACAGAGCAGATGATCACAGCAATGCAGACACCAATGGAGCAGATACTTGCTTAAACAGGTAATGCCCAGCTAGAATAAAACTATCCAATTGGGATGAAGAAATGTCCCGGCCGCAAGGCCCGCTAGGAGGAAGACAGTGCAGACGATTACCAAGAAATACTCCCCAACAGGAACGACTGAGACAAAGGCTTTTGACTTAAAGGTCAGCAACCACGCTCGACAGACCTGGGAGTTTTATGCGACCGGGACCACTCTTCGGATTAGGCTGAAGTCAGTCTTTACCGACAGTAATGGTGTAGAGCTCGCTGGCTCCGGTTCGGGTGATACTGCCGGATGTGATATTCAGACCATTGACCTCACTCAAAACACGCTGACCATCGTGAGTTTCGATATGAAGCTCGAGCACGTTAGATGCACCTACGATGATGATGGGACTGGCGATATGTCGGGAACATTGTACATCAAAGCAACAACAGCGAAGTGAGGTAAGTCATGGCTGATGCAAAAATTATATCGTACGGTAAAGACATCGGTGCAGGCACCACGGTCATCCCGGACAATCAGGCCTCCGCCCTCAATCTTGAATCGACGGACGCCCAGCCGTACGTGACGTTGGTGACGACTGACAGTGGAGAAAAAATCCACTTGAAACAGAACACCACCATCAAGTCCAACGACTCAGGCGCCGAAGTTGATATTTTCCGAATTGATAACGAAGCTGATGCGGTTCTATGCAAGATCAATGCGGTCAATACCAGCGGGGGCGAGTTTGTACTATATCGAGCCGGAACGACGGCCATCGAGCTTGACGCTTCTAACGGGTCCGTGTTCAATGAACCGGGTTTAGGTGTCGATTTCCGGGTAGAGTCTGATAACGACACTCATATCTTTTTTGTCGATGGTAGTGCGGACAAGATCGGCATCGGCGAGTCCGTTCCGATTGGTCGGCTACATGTGACGACCGGAGACTCAGGTCAGGGCTCTGTGCTCTCCTACGCGGATGAGTTGGTTGTCGAAGGCTCTGCGTCAAGCGGCATCTCGATCCTATCAGGCAACTCGAACACCGGTTATTTAGCTTTTGCTGACTCAGGCAGCACTCACCAAGCTTCTTTACAATACACTCACGGCACCGAGAAAATGGGATTTTATATCGGTGGTTCGACGTGGTTCGAAATTGATGGAGACGGGAACCATACTCATACCTTAGATGATGATGATAATAGTGTCTTTAAGGTCGTAGACAACGCAGGTTCACCGATTACCTATCTGAATATTGTGCAAGGTGGGACAGTATCACTTGGTCACAGCACTGATTCAACGGCGACTCAGCTCAGGGGCTCCTCTGTTCAACTTAAGCCCTCAGACGAATCTCTTTTTTCCGCAGCCGCCAATGGGACCGCGAGATATCTAGGCCTAAACCCGTCAGGTACCCTGCACGCGGTGACGCATTGGGGAACAAAGCAGGATTACACCGTAAACACCAGCGAAGGCGATGAGAAACTTAAGTGCAATCGGACGTATGAGCTGGCCGCTTCTGGTCCAAGCGGCGACGTAACAGTTGACGCTGATTTTCTTACAGAAGTCGGGCTCTACACCACCGAAGTTCAAGCCACGCACGAATCAAGCATCACGGTTGCAAACAGCAACGCAACCCACGATTTCATTTTCAAATTCAACGTAAAATCAGGCAATGGCACTGTTGCACCTTTCGACTCTGACGCCACAAACTTAACCGATGGTACTGGCTACACGTGCGGTCCTGGTAAAATTGCCCGCTTTAAGATTGAGACGGTTCGCATCGGTGGAACAGGCGTAAGTAATCAGGTCCACATGGTCCGCTGCATTGGCAAAAACTAAAAAGGATAAGACGATGGCAGATATCAAGGTAACACATTTTAAATTTACCTACGGCGGTGCTTTCACTGCTGACGGATTTGAGACAGAAAAGAATGAGCTTCAGGCTCGATTTCACGCTGTGGCAGATCCACGTTTTGGACGCAGTGCTCAGATTGAATTGCCGCAAAAGGACGATGAGGGAAACATCACCAAGGAAGTGGTAGCTCTCAGTGATTCGCAGCTTGACGCTATCAAAGCGGTGATCACAGAGGCTCTTTCGAGCGTAGATTTCGATCCTGAATTCGGACCGGCTGGTTGACATGGACGGAGGGCTACTTGAAGCGGGAGCGTTGTTTGCTGCGCTGATGGGTTGCCTGAAGGTAATCGAGAAGCTCGTCGACCAAAAGCTGGCGAAGCCTGCGCCATCTGTTCAAGTCGACCTAAAGCAGGAGGGCCTTGGTGAAATCATTGAGACCCAGAATGCCATAGCTCAAACGCTTGAGCGCTCGAACGATAAGCTTGACGAAATAGACAGACGGACACGAGAAACAGGTTCAGTGATATTCGAGATCAGAGAACGGCAAAGAGTTGAAGTAGCAAAAGCAGAGGCCCGGCGGGAAGCTAGGGCTGAAGCAAGAGAGAGGACAGGGGACCAATGATTAAGGGCAAGACAAACGGGTTGAAGTCGAGTGAGTTCCTGATGACTTTGCTGGGCATGATTGGCGGATGTCTTTGTGCCATCTTCTCCGACTCTCAGTGGGCACAAGTCGGTGGGCCTATACTTGCTGCTATCTGTGGAGCTAGCTATAGCCAGTCGAGGGCGACGGTGAAGCGAGCGCTCGCCAGTGCGGAGGCTGTGTCTTCCGTGGGAAAGCCGGCAGAGGATTGATGGATGCCGTCACGGGGCACCACTCGTCTGACAGTGCTCTTGACGTCGGCCTACGTGTTCTCGGCGCTAGTGATGCTCAAGTGGGGGCCGAGGCCTTTGCGAGAGTTAGTGGCGAGATTGCTGAAGGACTAGATGTGTTTGCTGACGTGGGCGTAGAGATGAATGAATCGCTAGATTGGCAGGCTACGGCAGGCCTTAAATGGAGATGGTAATATGCCTAAAGGACCAGGGACATACGGAAGCCAGGTGGGGCGGCCACCCAAGCCCAAGGCGAAGAAGGTTAAGCCCAAGAAGATAAAGCCCAAGAAAAAATGAGCCAGATAGGCAAATACTTCAAAGCCTCTGAGTTTGAGTGCCCGTGCTGCAAGAAGACAGCACCTAGTCGCAGGCTTGTAGGTATTCTGGACTCGGCTCGTGCTCAGCTAGGACCACTCCGCATCAACAGTGGATACCGATGCCCCGAACATAACGCTAAGGTTGGAGGCAAATCCAAAAGCCTCCACTTGCCTATAGGCGGCATAGTCTACGCGGCTGACGTTACCTATTCAGATGTAAACAAACGCCACGGAGAGCACATCCTGAAGCTCTACGTAACGCTTGAGAGCATTGCTCGTCGATACGAGGGAATGAGCTACGGGATGGGGCTCTACGGGACGTTTACCCACCTCGATACCAGGGGTGAGGTCGGCAGGCCTATGGCCAGATGGGACCAGTACCCATGGGTGCGCTAGCTTTCTACTTTATCTGTGGGCCATATATCTGCGCGATTGCCTAAGAGCAGATCGACAAAATCCTTGAGACCTTCCTTGGTCATCCAGTTTTTCATCGCAAGGTGAGACACCCACATGAGAATGTCGTCTCGCGTTCTGATGCGAACAAGCTCAACTGCGTAGTCATAACCACCTTTGTTGGTGCTAATGCAGTTGCCCTTGAGCTTCCAGA
>Ga0080013_1000719_pt1 | contig 46002 bp, 48 predicted proteins | sample ETNvirenome_6_85_FD_69236 | JGI IMG/M metagenome (GOLD analysis project Ga0080013, IMG submission 69236) | Marine viral communities from the Pacific Ocean - ETNP_6_85 (SPADES assembly) (version 2) | ecosystem: Environmental > Aquatic > Marine > Oceanic | place: Pacific Ocean | collected 2013-06-19
ATGATGCAAGAGATATTAAGACGAGTAGGCGGTGAAGCTGAATTTAATAGATTGAATGTTATACAAAGAAAAGCATTAGCAGATAGTGTTGGTGTGAATGTAGAACAATTATCAAGACTTGTTAGAAATAATGCAGCAACAGCTGGTGCTGGAATTGGAGCTGTAGGTGCGGCTGTTGGTAGTGCAGCTGAAGAAACGAAAAATGTGGCTAAAGTAATATCAACTGGACAAGATGCGCAATTAACAGAATCGAAAAGGCAGACGAAAGCTATTAATGATCTGAACATAACTTAGTATCTATTTGGGAATTTAATATGGCAATAGTAGACTTAAAATCAAATTTATCTAATATAAAAAAAGTTGATAATTTACCAACTCATGATATTTCTCCTGTTTTGGATAATAGTTCTTTGCCAGTTATTGAGTTATTTAATAAATTTTATCCAGGAGATCCTCCATCAAATATTTTAATTACTCAAGGTGGAGATTTTCTTTCTGAGTATTATGCAAGAGCTAGACAGGCTGGTGATTTGTTGGCTATTAGAAGACTTGGTAGGGTTACTGATGTTAGAAATGAACCATTTATTATACGAGATATAGGACAACGATATGGTGGATTTGGACAACCAATAATTGGACATACTACTGATACTGTTAGAGGTGGATTTACAACTGCAGTAGATAGATATAATATAGATAGAGAGAGAATATCAGCGTTTTTAAGAACAGGAGCTGGATCACGGTTTTTACTTAAACAAGGAGTATTACAATTATTAAATCCATTTGCTGCAACTAAAATTTATAATCCACTTTCATTATATAGTGTTCCAGGACTTATAAATATAAGAAGGCCAGTTATTAATCCTGTTACTCGTGTTGCTGGAGAGCTTGTAGAACGAGCAGGCGAGTTTATTGATAGAAAGATTGCAGATGCTAAAGGTGATTTTATTCAACTTGGAGCAGAAAAATTAGGTCTTGGTGGTAGAACAACCAGAGATGTAGTGTCTAGCGGTAGAAAGAAGATTGATGCGTGGTTAGGTGCACAAAATACTCCGTTAAGTAAATTTGGTAGAGAATTATTGGGAGTTGCTTTTCCAGACAATCTTTATGGAATGCAAGATAGATATAAAAGAGTTAATTTAATACCGTATGGAAGTAAGAAGGCTGGTTGGTTGGGAGGAGATGGTGAACCAACGTATATAACTGGACATACGGCAGAAGATTTAGACCTTATTCCATTTAAATTTAAGGATACTGTAAATAATAAATGGATTGTTTTTCCAGCAATATTAAGTGGTATAACAGATACTATAACTCCAGAATATACTTCAGAAAGATATGTAGGTAGACCAGATCAGGTTCATGTATATCAAGGAGCTAATAGAGAAATTGGTTTTACATTTGATGTATATCCTGAATCTCGTAGAGAACTTATAGTTATGTGGGATAAACTTAATTATTTAGTTGGGTTATGTTATCCGTCTTGGGCTAAAGCAGCAAAGGGTGGTGGTTCTGGTATGATAGCACCATTTGTAGAATTAACTATTGGCAATTTGTATAAAGATACTCCAGGACTTATAAGTAGTTTAGGTTTTACGGTACAAGATACAAGTACTTGGGAAATTGAGAAAAATTTAAAATTACCTAAATACCTTCAGGTAAGTTGTACATTTATTCATATTGGAAAATACCCGTTAGCATCTACTGGTAAACACTTTGATTTGGGGTGGACACCTTCAGATATGAGAGATACAAACTTTAGACATTTTCCATATAGAAATGTAGAAACTGATATGCGGAAAGAATTTAGGGCTGTTGGTCAATCTGGATTTACACCATTTAGAGATATAACAAAATTTGCAGATGACGCCACAGCTGCAGTAAACTCACTTTTTAGTTAATAAGGATATATAATGCCAAGTAGATATTCACATACAAGAATAAAACGAGATAAAGCAGGATTTAGAGCTTATATAACAACTATGTATCCAGATATACCAATTGAAGATGATGATGTTTTTATGTATCCTACAGCTGGTGATAGATTGGAAACTTTAGCATTTAGTTTTTATGGTGATACTTCATTGTGGTGGATTATAGCAAAAGCAAATGGTATAAATGGTAAGGTTGCATTAGACCCAAGTATTGAAATAAGAATTCCACAAAATGTAACAGATATATTAGATAAATTTACTCAATTAAATAAATACACTTAAATTTTATGTTTAATTTAACACCTATAGCAGAATCAATCCAAAAGAGAATGTATGAAAAAATGAGGGTTTTGGGTCGTGAAAAAGGAACTACTAACCAGTCAAGATTTTCACTTTCAGATAAGTTAACTCTTAAAAAGTTATCTACAAGATCAACATTTATTCGAATGACTTCAGGGTTATCAAATCCTGTTGTTTTAATGGGTGGTATGTTGGATGAAAATAAAAATATGACATTTGGTTATGATAATATTTATGGGCCAAGAACATATTCAGAACGAGTATTTGAAGGTGAATATAAAAAGACTCTTGAACAAAATATAAAACTTTTTTCGAGAGATCATAAACCAGGCTGGCAAGGAACGGATGAAAAAAGTGCAAAGGATGAGAATATAAGAAGAACTTATTTTGAGACTTTAACTAAATCTGCTCAATTTGATAATACAGCTAAAAGACCAATGCCAGGAATTAAATCTATTGATGTTTCATTTAAAGGTGGAGTAAGAGCATTAAGAGAAGCAACAATTTCTTGGACTTGTTGGGATTGGGGTGAATTAAATAATTTAATGCCACACTTTTTAGCACATGGCAAAACAGTTATGATAGAATGGGGTTGGGCATATGATAAGATAACACTTGGTACTTTACCTAATTTTTTAACAAAAGATGAAAATACTAATCAATATAGAATAAATGCTAGTGCTTATAAAAATTATAAAAACGAAGTTTTAGATGCAAAAGGTGATATGGATTTAATGATTGGTATAGTTAAAAACTTTGAATTTAATACAAGAGCAGATGGTGGATTTGATTGTCAAACTATATTAACAAGTGTAGGAAATAGTATTTTAGAAAGTACAAGACCACCAGATGATATTGTTACTCCAACTCTTAATTATAAGTTAAGCAAATCAGAAAAAATATCCGAGACCAAAGCAAAATTAACAAGTGCTACTTTAGGGGATGTTGAATCTTTGGTAGAATATGATTTATCAACAACAGTAAAATCTTTTATAAAAAATATTAATAATTATATTTTTGATAAAACTACTGGGGGATTAGAACAAATGACAGGTGGATCTTATCGGGTAAAAGAACAAAGCTCTCTCATCAATGCTGGAAAAAAAAATACTTATTTTAGTGTTAATGATAACAAATATATAGCGCACTTTCCAACTAAAGGTGGAGTTTTGACGGGAGTAAGTGCAGAGCGTCCAGAAATAACAAATGCTTGGGTACAATGGGGTTGGTTTGAGGATGCTGTATTGGCACCATTTTTAACATTGGTATCAGACAGTAAAGAAAATTCAGTAATTACAGAATTTAGATCAGTAGAACGTAAGCCTATGGTAGATGGTAGTGACAGTGATCTATATGAGAGTGTAAGAATTTTAAATCATCCAAAATTAGAAACAACAGATATAAATAAGTTTATTTTACCAGGACAATTTAAACCATTTGATAAAAATAAATTTCCAAAATTAAGTGAGATGGAAGTTGCAGAAACATTAAGTGGTGATAGTCAAGAAATTATTAAACTTGCATCTACAGTAAGAGAAAAGTTTGATAAATTTGCTGCAACTGAAGAAAAAACAGTACCAATTCAGAGTAATATTGATTATATAGACGGTGTTAAAATGACACGGGGAAAATTATCATATTTTGAAAAGAAGTTATCACCAGATAGTGGAGTATTCAATTCATTAAAAATTATTGCAGCTGGTACTCCGAAAAAAGAAGATCCCCCCATTGATTTAGAGTCAATACCAACTGAACAACAAGTGCTTACTGAAAATGCTACCGAAGGGTATTTAAGAAATATGTTAATTAATACAAAATTAATACAACAGGCATTTGGTGTTAGTACTGAAGAAAAAAGTGTTACAGTAGAAGTTTTCAATATAAGAGAGGCACTAGAAAATATATTTTATTTGTTAAATCAAGATTTAAATTTTTGGGATTTTCAAATTACAACAGATATAACTGAAAATCAAGGTGCTTTATCTAAAATAATAGATACTCGTATATCAGCCTTTGAATTTCCAGAAGAAGACATTGATGATGTTGCTAAAAGTAAATTTAAAGCTGGGAGTGGTGGAGAGATAAATACAGTTAATAATGGTGTTTTCTTTTTTCCAACATGGCAATCAGATAGTTTTGTTAAAAATCATAATGTAAGGGCAACAGTACCAAATGCTATGGCACTGTCTATTATGTATGGTGCTAATTTTGATTCATTAAAAACACTTGGGAATATACCAGGAGATGTTCCTGATTCGGAAGGGACTGCTATTGCAGCACTTTTTAATAGACGTGGATATGAAGATTCACAGATGGGTAATATTGATGTAGCTATACGAAAAGATAATTTTAAACTTAAAGATAATACAGATAATATAAAACAATGGATTAAAGATAATGATAAGTTTATTAAAAAAAGTTTTCAAAATAAAATTGAAGAAATAAATGATCAATTAGAAGCAAGTAAAGTAGCTGCAGAAAATGAAGAATTTCAAAAATTATTAGATCCAAATATTCCACCACCTATGCCAGATTGGATTGCAGCAAATGATCCGGATGCATTTATTAAGTTGCTTGAAAATCCAAGCCTTTTTAAGATTGGGGATTGGAAAGGCGAGTTTCAAAAATTATTTGGTTCAAAATTTTATTCGGGTGGTAGAATGAAAGATCCATTTATACAATCTATTGGTTATTTAACTACACAGCATGGTAAATATAGCGAATCAACTAGACAATTATTAATACCATTAGAAATTGAACTTGAGATAGATGGAATAGGTGGAATTTATCCAGGAAATTCATTTCATTCAAATTATTTACCTAAACGATATCAAGAAGAAACTGTTTTTCAAGCATTTGATATAAACCATCGAGTTGGAAGTGAGGGGTGGACTGTTGTAATAACAGGGAAAATGAGAACTACTTTAGAAAAGGTATTGAGAGATACAACATATATAGATGAAATTATAAAAAAACAAATTGAAAGTTATGAAGCTAAAAGGACTGCAGCAGAGGAAAAAGCTGAAGAAGACAGACTTAACTCATCGGGTGGGGTTTTTAGTAAAGGTGCCGGCGCTGGTATAACATAGGAAAAACTGTTAATGTCAGATAAAAAAGGAATAGACCGCATAAAGTATACATCAGAAAGAATTTTACCAGGCTTTATAGCAGGTGAAGGAGAGTTTATTTTTAAACATACACGGGGCGGTGTTCTACCTGGAACACGTTATGCAATTTATTATACTTTAGATAAATCTGAAAAGTTTATTGATGAGGATGATAGATTACTTTTACCTATTGAACCAAGAACATTATATGGAAGATACGCTGAAGCTAAGGCGTTGACAAGAGAAAATTATCCAGAAGAATTTCATCCAACACCAACAAAAGATGATTATGGGCGTGGTAGTATTACCCGACATTTTGCTAGAAAAGCAAATGATATTAAAGCACCAATCTTTGAAATAGACGAACAAGACGAGGGTGATACAGGATTATATATAACTACAAGTTTTGATTGGACAATTTCAGGTATAAAGGAAGATGTAATTGCAAAAAATATGATAGTTGTTAGAAATCAAGAAAAAGTATATCCAGGAATAAGTAAAATATTAACTCCATTAGAGTACTGGAAACCATCCAAAGGTTCAAGAGATAGTGTATTAAATAAATTGGAATTTGTAACAGGTTAGTAATATATATAGTTAAAGGTTATAAGTGAAAAGAGAAGTTCTTGATAAAGGCTTTGTCGAGGTTATAGATTCATTAGGTACAGACCTAACCGTAGTTAATTCGGCTAGAGTATCATTCGGTAAACGTAAAGAAATATATGATAAGTCAGATAAAGCATTAGTGTGTTATCTTGCTAAACATAAACATTTTTCACCATTTCGACATATGATGGTTCAGTTTCATATTAAGGCACCAGAGTTTGTTATGAGACAATGGTATAAACACGTAGTTGGAATTGAAACTACATCTTCTTATTCTACAAAAGACCATGCATGGAATGAAATTAGTGGTCGCTATGTTCCTGTAGAAGATTATTATTATCCAGAGGTATTTAGAGCACAATCAGAAGATAATAAACAGGCTTCAGAAGGTGAAGTTGAAGATCAAAAAAGAGCTAAATTGACTTGGAAAAATGCTATTTGGTATACAAAAGTTTTTTATGAGTCGTTATTAAAACAGGGAGTAGCCAAAGAACAAGCCAGAGTGGTATTACCGTTATCACAATACACCGAAGTTTATTGGACGGCATCATTTCAAGCCATTATGAATTTTATAGATTTGAGAGATGAGAAAACTGCACAATGGGAAATTAGACAGTATGCTATATGTTTGAAGGAAATAATGTTTGATATTTATCCAGAGACAACTAAAATATGGAGTGAGATTTATTGGAAATGAATGGTTGGATACTATATAAAAAAAATATAGCTGAATCTTGGGAAACTCTAAAACTTGTAGAAGAGTTTGAAAAACAAAATATTAAGATGCGCGTAGTTGACCCACAGGATGTAGATATTTTTGTGGATAGAGATGATAGGAAAAGTATCTTGGTTGCTGGAAAGGCAAGAGGACTTCCTGACTTTGTAATTCCACGAACTGGTAGTGGTACTACATATTTTATTAAAGCCATTATAAGACATTTAGAAAGACTTGGTGTTGTATTGATAAACGAAAGTGCTTCTATAGATACAGTTAAAGATAAGTTATATACACAACAAATATTAGGTGAATCAAACCTTCCCGTACCAAAAACTCTTTTAGTAAGACATCCAATTAATGTAGAGTTTGTTGAAAAGAATATAGGATTTCCAATTATTGTAAAAACATTAAGTGGTTCATTTGGTGCTGGTGTATTTTTAGCTGAGAATAAAAGACAGTTTTTAGATTTAATTAAACTAGCTGAGATAACTTCAAAGAGTTATAATATTATCGTTCAAGAATTTATCAAAGAGTCGTGGGGTAGAGATATACGAGTTTTTGTTCTTAATCAGAAAGTAATTGGATGTATGATGAGACAAGCAACTGATGGTGATTTTAGAGCAAACATCACAAGAGGTGGTGAAGGTATCCCATATCAAATTACAGAAGAGATAGAATGGTTAGGTGGTGAATCAGCAAGACTATTACATTTAGATATAGCCGGAGTTGATTTGTTATTTGACAATGGTGGTTATAAAATATGTGAAGTAAATTCATCTCCGGGGTTTGAAGGAATGGATAAGTATACCAAGACAAATATAGCAGAACAAATAGTAAATTTTGTAAAACACAAAGTTGGTTATAGTGAGAACATTTCACCCAATACAGGGTAAAACAGTATATATAATATTTCACTCTAAAGGGCTTGGTGATACCTTAGCGTGGTTTCCATATGTAGACCAGTTTAGAATAGAAAATAAATGTAAAGTTAAATTATTTTTACCAAGACAAGAAATGATTCCGTTATTAAAACCGAATTATTCTGATATAGAGTTTCTTAAAGAAAGTGAGTATGTAGAACCATTTGGTAATGGAGAGTTATATTTTAAATTACCATTTAGTGGTGAAAGTGTAATTAGTTATAAAATAGGTTGTTCGTGGGATGGTAGACAATATATTCCTTTACAACAAGCAGCAACAGAGGTATTAGGATTATCATTTATTGAAAAAAAACCAAATTTATATTTCAAAAATTACGGTAGACCTATAAAAGAAAAGTATGTATGTATTGGTGTACATTCAAATGGCCCACAATTAAAGTATTGGAACTATCCCAAAGGCTGGGATTATGTAGTAAAGTATTTAAAACATAAAGGTTATAAAGTTTTAGATATTGATTTGAATGAGGATCAAAGTAGAGATGGTTATATTAATAAACTTCCAAAAGGTGTAATTAAAAGTCAAGGCAAATCGTTAGATGAAAGAATTAATGAATTAATTCATTGTGAATTTTTTATAGGGTTAGGTTCAGGATTATCTTGGTTGGCTTGGGCATTAAATAAATATGTAATAATGATACATGGAATGACAGAGCCGTGGTTTGAATTTCAACATAAATGTATTCACGTACATAATGATGAAGTATGTAATGGGTGTTGGCATAGGGATGAAACATTATACTTGAAAGGTGATTGGAGTATATGTCCAGACCATCAAGGTACGGAAAGAGAATTTGAGTGTTCTAAAAAAATAGATCCACCAATGGTTTTTAATGCAATAGATAAGGTTATAGATGATAATAGAAAGTGGAACAGATTATAAAAACTTTTTAAGAAAGTTTGAAGTAAAAGATTCTATATTGATTCCGATTTTTTGTGATGCTGAATTACATCCACAAGAAAATGAATTATCGTTATTGTATGTTATGTTCTTTGATGAAGAAGATTATATATTACCATTCAATCACGGAGAAACATTAAATCTTACTTATGAACATTTAGAAAAATTATATTCTTGTGAAAGTAGAAAGTTTATATATGATAAAAAAAGTTTATCACATTTAACTGAATTTAAATCTCTGTGGGATGTAAATCTTTTACATTATATGGCTAAAAACGAACCATTGTATATAGATGAGATAGATACTACAGCTCATAGATTTTTTAATATGAGATATTTCAATAAGAAAAATATAAATACTATAATACCTGTATTAAAACATTTAGAACGTTGTCGTAAAATTGCAAATATAATTAAAGTTACTGCTGAAAAATATGAGGAGTATGTCAATATGTCATACAATAATGATGTATTGGATAACCTAACTTATATAGAAAAAAGTGGATTACAGGCAGTAGATAAAATATTGTATAGTCAATATAATATTTATACATCTACTGGCAGACCATCAAATAGATTTGGTGGAATCAATTTTGCAGCATTAAATAAAACTGATGGTAGTAGAAGACAGTTTGTGAGTAGATTTGAAAATGGTATGTTAGTTGAAATGGATTATGATGGTTATCATTTGAGATTGATTGCAGATAAAGTGGATTATACTTTTCCAGAAGGATCAGTACATCAACATATGGCTGAGTTATATGGAACTGATTATGATACAGCTAAGGGGATATCATTTCAATATTTATATGGAAGTATTCCGAAAAATATAGCTAAAGAAAATAAGTTTTTTTCAAAAGTTCAAAATTATATTGATAAATTATGGAAATTGTATAAAACAAACGATTTTATAGTTTCAGATATTTATAGTAAGACAATATATAGGAAAAACTTGATTGATATGAATAAAAATAAGTTGTTTAACTATACAATACAGCTTATGGAAACAGAAAATAATATGAGTATATTAAGTCAATTAATTCCTGAAATAAAAAAGAATGAAAGTAAATTGGTTCTGTATAGCTATGATTCTTTTTTATTTGATTTTAATATGGGTGATGGATTAAATTATTTGAAGAAGGTGAAAAAGATTATAGAACAAGATGGTAAGTTTCCAGTAAAAGTTAATTGTGGAATGAACTATCACGGAATGGAAGATATCACGGAGAAGTTTGCATGATCATTACAGACTTTAATGAAATTTTTGAGTTATGGAAAAATAGTGTTGGAAGTGGAAGAACACCTAATCCTAAAAATTATGCACATCAAATATGTTTAAGTGAGGTTTTAGTTAGATGTGGTTGGCCATACAAAGTTGTTGATGGTATAATAGATAATTTAAATGAAATAGATATTGTTAAAAATAAAGAATCAGGTAATGTTTATCCAGTTAAAACACATAATCCTAATACACAAGACTTAGTTAAAAAGGATGCTTCGCCCGAAGATATTAAGAAGGCTGAGAAAGGTGAAGAACCAGAAAAAGAAGATACACAAGAAATACCAAAACAAATTAAGAATGTATTCAATGGTAAACAGGCATCAGCAAGAGATGCATTACCATATTTGTCAGATGAGGATAAAGAACTTATAGAAGATTTTAAAAAGGATTTGTTAGAATTACATTCAAATCCATCAAAAGAATTAGCACAAAAGATGGTAGAAAAGTATGGTTTAGAAGTTAGTTCAAATGGTAAAAAAGTTTATATAAGAAATATTAATTTCGAATCAAGAAAATTTTTAGGTGATAAAGGAGCAGCGGCATTTGTCAAAAATGCAGTTGAAAGTGCGTCAGGAGAAAAGTTAAAAGGTGGGAAGAAAGGTGTTGATGTAAAACAGTCAGTAACTACAACATCTAAACCTGATTTAGCAACTAAACGAACTGCAAAAGAAGATCCTAAAGTTCAAGAATTATTTTCACAATCACCGTATGATAGATTAGAAGGTGAATTTCATCAAGTATTTGGGCCAGTTGGTGAGAGTGGAAATGTTTTAACACCAAGTAGTAAAAATTCACGAGCATATCTTAAACAATCAATTAGTGAAAATAACTCTATTAGGAATACTATTGCAAAGTTAAAAGAATTAGAAAAGACTGAAAATGTAAGTCCAAAAATTAGACAGGCATTAGAAGAACATCAAGCTAACATAGAAAAGATAGCCAAAGAAATGAAAATACCATCACCTGAAGCAGCACAAGCAATAGGTGATTCATATGCTAAAATGGCAGAAACTATGAATACGGAAAGTCCAACACTTGCAAGTGCGATGATGAAAAATATGGCAGAAATGGCACTTTATGATACTGAATTAGCAGCAGGTGAAGAAGTTTATCTACCATCTGCAGGATCATTTCCAAGTGGTGATAAATTGAGAGTAACTCGTGAAGGTGGTAAAGTGGAAAGGGTTGCATCAGTTAGTGTGAAGTATGGAAAGAGTGGTAAATATGGTTCATTTGGATTTCCAGGTGAAACTGGACAATATCAGAAATATCATCCAGATCCTGAATATAGAGATAGGTTAGGTAGTCGACCAGGAGATGATGGTTATACTATGGGAGTAAAAGATGATATAGTTCAAAGTGATGAACAAATGGATAAGATTGTAGAAGAAAGTGGTATGGCAGAAACAATAAAAGATAAGAAGAAATTATATGGTGCGTTAAGACGACAGATAGATGAGATGAACAAACTGAAAGAAGAAATTGGTTATGTTCAAAATCCAAAAGGTGATGCAGCTGAACTTAAACAAAAACATAAAAAAGGTAAAGTGTGGAATCCACCAGAAATGGGAGATAAATATAAAGAATTAAGAGCAATGCCACCAGCATGGAGACAGTTGAATCAAGTAAAGGATAGAATAAAAGAAATTGAGGATAGAACACGAAATGAGATAGAATCATCTATTGATAAAGATAAATTAGCAGAAGTTGTTGGAAGTGATAATGCAAAAACAATATTGAATCATCCAGGAGCTGTTGTAAGTGCACTTACTTTTTCATCTACTCTTAAAACAAGTAATGGATTGGATACTATTGAACATAATCATCAAGAAATTAAAGATGGTAAATATGAATCTCATACAGATACTGCTGAAGATGGAACACCAGATTTAAAAAATTGGAAATTGGGTTGGAGAGCTTATGATAGTAGAGGTGGTGGACTGATTGGTAGTTTTAATAGTGAACGGAAAGAAATGTAATGAGAACTCAATTACTTTGTACATTCACAAAACGTAATAAATTTTACGAAACAGTCAATATAATAATTGAATGTAATGAAATTTTATTTGATAAAATTTATGTGTTTCAAAATGAAAATGATCATCATCAATTGATTTGTACATATAACGTAGAATATGATGATAATTTTATGGATGGTATTCCAGATACTATTTCATTACATAGAAAGAAACAAACAAATACACTCTATACAATTAATGCATTAAATGATGTTATCAGAGAATTGAATAATGGTAAATTAGATAAATCGTTTCCAATACCCTGGGACAATTATAGAAATTGCTTGTTGTTAACTAATGAAGAAGGTTTAACAGCAATACCAACAAGAATTTATACAATAGTAGATGTAAAAACTTGGGATAAAGATAAAAAATAAATTGTATTTTCGGCGATTCGATTATATATATTAATGTATCAAGGTTACACTTGATTAAAAAATGACAATTAACTAATTAAATAATAGGAGATAACAAATGGATTTAAACGCAATCAAGAAACGTCTTAACCAACTTCAAACAACAAATACTCGTACTACTAATCTTTGGAAACCCCAGCCGGGGCAACAGGTGATTAGAATAGTGCCTTACAAATACAATAAAGATAATCCTTTTATTGAATTGTATTTTCATTATGATATAGGTGGAAAATCTTATCTTTCACCAGTTTCATTTGGTCGTCCTGACCCGATTGAAGAATTCGCACAGAAACTAAAGTCAACCGGTTCAAAGGATGATTATAGACTTGGTAAGAAAGTTGAAGCTAAAATGAGAACTTTCGCACCAGTTGTAGTTCGTGGTGAAGAAAATCAAGGAGTAAGGTTTTGGGGATTCGGTAAAACTGTATATCAGGAATTGTTATCTATTATAGCAGATCCAGATTATGGTGATATTACGGATCCAACAAACGGGCGTGATGTAGTGGTTGAGTTTAAGACAGCTGAGGAAACAGGGAAATCATTTCCCTCAACGTCCATTAGAGTCAAACCCAATCAAACTCCAATTACAGAGAATGCAGAGGTTCTTGAAACCATAAAGAAAACTCAAAAAGATATTCGTGAGATTTATAGTGAAATGACTTATGAAGAACTTACGGATACATTAAATGAGTATCTAAATGGTGGTTCAGAAGATGATTCAGTAGAGAAAAAAGAAAAAGTAGTATCATCTACTGTAACTGAATCAACAAACTTTGATGCTAAAGATACAGCATCTGCATTTGATGATTTATTCAATAAATAAATAACCTAATGGTGGTGGTTGAAGGCTGAGATAAAACCGCCCAGTCATCCGAGATTCGAATCGAAATTTCGCGAAATACGTGGCTACCGGGTATCACCACCATTTTATAATTGGAGAGTGATATGTCAACAAGAGACAAATTGGCTGAAGTATTAGCCAACACCCTAAACAAACAATTCAAGGATATGAAAGTTGCGTATTTCTTGGATGGAACAGACACAACACCCACCGACATTAAAGATTTTGTATCTACAGGTTCAACTGTGTTAGATTTGGCTATTTCAAATAAACCACACGGTGGAATTGCTGTCGGCAGGATTACTGAAATAAACGGATTAGAATCAAGTGGTAAATCACTGCTTGGTGCACATATATTAGCAGAAACTCAACGTAAAGGTGGAGTAGCTGTTTATATAGATACAGAAACTTCCGTTAGTACTGAGTTTCTTAGTGCAATAGGTATTGATGTGGATAGTATGTTATATCTACATTTAGAAACAGTTGAAGATGTTTTTGAATCAATTGAAGAAATTGTAGCAAAAGTTAGAGAGTCAGATAAGGATAGATTAGTAACTATTTTAGTAGATTCACTTGCTGGTGCTACTACAAAAGTAGAGTTAGAAGCAGATTTTGATAAAGATGGTTGGGCTACTGCTAAAGCAATTATTATATCTAAAGCAATGAGAAAGATTACACAGATGATTGGTAGAGAGAAGATAGCTCTTGTCTTTACAAACCAGTTAAGACAAAAACTTGGTGTAATGTTCGGTGATCCGTGGACTACAAGTGGTGGAAAAGCATTACCATTTCATGCGTCAACACGAATAAGATTGAAAAATCTTGGACAAATAAAAGATAGTAAGAAAAATACAGTAGGAATAAAAATCAGAGCACAAGTTATTAAAAATAGACTTGGGCCTCCAATGAGACATGCTGATTTTGAGTTATATTTTGAAACAGGTATTGATAACAAAGGTAGTTGGTTACAAGTATTAAAGGATCATAAATTGGTAAAGCAAGGTGGTGCTTGGTATACTATGGTAAATCATAAAGGAGAAGAAATTAAATTTCAATCTAAAGATTGGGCAACATATTTAGAAGGAGAGTTTAAAGAACATTGTTATCAATTAATTTGTGATAAAATTATACTGAAGTATGAAAAGAACTTTGGAATAGATGATGTAGTTGTATTAGAAAATGAATAGGAAATATCTCTCAATTTTTGAAGAGATAAAATCTAAGGGCGGTAAAATAAATGGTCGAGAACCTAACGATAAAGTACTCATAGTAGATGGCCTGAATACTTTTATTAGAGTGTTTAGTGTTATACCAACTACCAATGATGATGGTATTCACGTTGGTGGAATAGTTGGTTTTTTAAAGAGTATTGGTTACACCATTAATATGGTTAGGCCTACTCGTGTTATCATTGTTTTTGATGGCAAGGGTGGGTCTGATCGACGCCGTAAACTTTATCCAGAATATAAAGATAAAAAAAGAACTAAATATCGTTTAAACAGAAGTTATGATTTTGCATCAATGGATGATGAACGACAAAATATGTTGATGCAACTCCAACGTAGTGTAGAATATTTAGATACTTTACCACTTTTAACTTTATCATTTGATCATATTGAAGCAGATGATACGATTGGTTATATTAGCAGACAAGTACTTACTGATTCTAAGATTGTTATTATGTCAACTGATAAGGATTTTTTACAGTTGGCTAATCAAAGAATAAAAATATGGAGTCCAACTAAAAAGAAAATGTATGATGAGAATGCTGTATTAGAAGAGTATGGTATTTCATCTCATAATTTAATTTGGTATAGAGTTTTAGATGGTGATAAATCTGATAATATACCAGGGGTTAAGGGATTTGGATTAAAGACAATTCAAAAAAAGTTACCGTTTTTAAGGGAAAATAGTATAGCTGATATAAATGATGTTATTACTGAAGTTCCTGATTCAAAAGAAATTATAGAAAGAAATTATAAATTAATGCAGTTATCAGATGTTAATATATCTGCTTCTACAAAAACAAAAATAACTAAAAGAGTAAATGAACCAATTAATAGATTAATAAAATATAAATTTCAAACAATGTTTATGGAAGATAAACTGTATACGTCACTTCCAAATGTAACGAGTTGGTTAGCAACTAATTTCAATCAACTGAATAATTATGCTGAGAAAACATATGAGTGAAACTTTAACAGAATATGGAATAACGTTTCAAACTAAAATTATATCTTCGCTGTTGAGTGATGTAAAATTTATTCAGACAATTAGTGATATTTTAAATCCTACTATGTTTGATAGTGATGCAAATAAATGGTTGGTTAAAGTTATTAACGAGTATTATTATGAATATAAAAAACACCCAACTCTTGAAGTTTTAAAAGTTAAGATAAATGAAATTGAAAATGATATTTTGAAATCAACTGTAGTTGATAAGTTAAGAGAAGTTTGGAAAAATGTAGAGGCTACAGATTTAGAATTTGTACAAACTGAAACATTAGATTTTTGTAAAAATCAAACATTGAAAACAGCTATAATGCAATCAGTAGATATGTTAGAGAATAAAGACTATGATGGTATTAAAAGGGTTGTTGATGATGCAATGAAAGCTGGAACTACAAGAGATTTAGGACACGACTATATTGAATCACTTGAAGTTAGATTAACTGAATCAAGTAGAGATACAATTGAAACGCCGTGGGATGTTGTAAATGAAATTATGGATGGTGGTTTAGGTAAGGGAGAACTTGGTGTTATAGTTGCACCAGCAGGAATTGGCAAATCGTGGACATTGCAGAATTTGGGTGCAACAATGCTTAAAGAAAAGAAGTCAGTTGTACATTATACTTTAGAATTGAATGAAAATTATGTTGGAATACGATATGATACTATTTTTACTGGAGTAACAACATCAAATATAAAATTTAATAAAGAAGAAGTTCAGAAAAAAATATCGAAGCTAACTGGAAAACTGTTGATTAAATATTTTCCAACTAAATCTGCCACAGTTCAAACATTAGGATCACATTTAAAACAAATTGAGTTAAGTGGTATTAATCCTGATTTGGTTATTGTGGATTATGCAGATATTATAATGCCAACAGGATTTTTTAAAGAAAAGAGACATGCAATTGGTAATATATATGAAGATTTGAGAGGACTTGCAGGAGAAGTAGAAGTTCCAATATGGACAGCCTCACAAGCAAATAGAAGTGCTTTAGAAGAAGAAATTATTGGGGCTGATAAAGTTGCAGAAGATTATAGTAAAATTATGACCGCTGATTTTGTAATGAGTATGAGTAGAAAAGTTGAAGATAAGATAGCTAATACTGGTAGATTTCATGTAATTAAAAATAGATTTGGTGTAGATGGAATTACATTTCCAGCTACTATTAATCCAAATATAGGGTTAGTTCAGTTATATGAGAGTACTTCAAAATTGGGTAGAGAAGCTCAAAAAAAGATGGATAATAGTGAAGAGTTTTTAAGAAAACAATTAGCAAATAAATACAAAGATATGGGAAAAAAAGTGGATGGATTTGAATGATGATCTAATATATATTATATTTACTATTGTAATTAAGCAGGGTTATGGTAAAAGATTTTATATATTAAGGAGAATTTCTGTTGTCAATTGAAAAATTTGTTTTATCTGAAAATTTTATAGATAAATATAAAAGAAAAAGACCACCATTTGGTTTTAATGGTTTAGGTGAATTAGTTTATATGAGAACTTATTCTCGTATTAAAGAAGATGGAAAAAATGAAAGATGGTGGGAAACTATTAAACGGGTTGTAGAAGGTACTTATTCAATGCAAAAGCATTGGATTGATTCTCATGGCCTTGGTTGGAATCCTTGGCAAGCACAACGGTCAGCACAAGAAATGTATGACCGTATTTTTTATATGAAATTTTTACCACCCGGCAGAGGTCTTTGGGCCATGGGAACTTCTATAACAGAAGAAAAGGGGTTATATGCAGCACTTAATAATTGTGCATTTGTATCCACATCTACTATTAAAGATGATTATTCAAAACCATTTTGTTTTTTGATGGATGCTAGTATGTTAGGTGTTGGTGTTGGATTTGATACAAAAGGGGCTGGTGAAATTATAGTTAAAGGTGTTAACAGAGATAGAAATGAAGAAATTTATATGATACCTGATACTCGGGAGGGTTGGGTAGAATCTTTGAGGTTATTGTTAGAAAGTTACTTTCATGGAATGCCATTAATAGAGTTTGATTACAATCAAATTAGAGATGCAGGAGAACCAATCAAAGGTTTTGGTGGAGTATCAAGTGGACACGAACCATTAAAAGAAATACATAAAGAGATAAGAGAAGTTTTAGATAAAAATACAGGTGAGCCAATTACTGTTACTACAATTGTAGATATTATGAACCTTATAGGAAAATGTGTAGTAGCAGGGAATGTTCGTAGAACAGCAGAAATAGTATTTGGAAATCCATTTGATGATGAATATTTGAATTTAAAAAATTATAAAGCAAATCCACATAGAGAACAATACGGATGGACTTCAAACAACTCAATATATGCAGAACTTGGAATGGATTATACTGATGTATGTAAAAGAATTGTAGATAATGGTGAGCCTGGTTTAGCTTGGTTAGAAAATATGAGAGGTTATAGTAGATTAAAAAACGGTAGAGATAATAAAGACCACAGAGCAGCTGGTGGAAATCCTTGTTTAGAACAAACATTAGAATCATATGAGTTGTGTTGTTTAGTAGAAACGTTTCCAAACAATCATGATTCATTAGAGGATTATCTTAGGACATTAAAATATGCGTATTTGTATGCTAAAACGGTAACACTTGGAAAAACTCATTGGAGTGATACCAATAGAGTTATGTTGAGAAATCGTAGGATTGGTTGTAGTGTAAGTGGTGTAGCACAATTTATTACTAATCGTGGGTTAGAAGAATTGAGGTCTTGGTTAGAAACAGGGTATGATATAATTCAAAGCTGGGATTGTATGTATTCTGATTGGTTAGCTGTACCTCGTTCAATTAAAACTACATCAGTAAAACCAAGTGGAACGGTTTCATTGTTGGCAGGGGCAACTCCAGGATTACACTATCCAGAAAGTAGATTTTATATAAGAAGAATGAGATTATCAAAACATTCAGAGTTATTAAAGCCGTTAAAAAAGGCAGGGTATACAATAGAACCAGCATTCGGTTCAGAAGATACTACAGTTGTAGTAGAGGTGCCCGTTGATGTAGGGGAAGGAATAAGAACAGCGGCTGAACTTTCGATTTGGGAACAATTCAGTTTGGCCGCGTTCTTACAACGACATTGGGCTGATAATCAAGTTAGTTGTACTGCTACTTTTTGTCCCGAAACAGAAGCAGATGAATTACCATACGTTTTAAATTATTTTCAATATAGATTAAAGGGGATCTCTCTTTTACCAAGATACGATACTGGGGCATATCGTCAAATGCCGTATGAAAAAATAACTAAAAATAAATATAAAAGTATGGTTAGTAATTTAAAATATTTAAGTTTTGTTGGAGTTGAAGGGGAAGAAGCTGAAATAGATAAGTTTTGTAACAACGATATCTGTGATATACCCGAAACTATATAAAAGGAGTTTATTATGCATAAGTTAGAATATCTATGGTTGGATGGGTGTACACCAACACATATTAGAAGTAAAACTAAAGTTGTAAAAGAGTTTGATAAAGATGCAGTGGCACCTATTTGGGGGTTTGATGGCAGTTCAACAGAACAAGCAGAAGGTAGTAATTCTGATTGTGTATTGAAACCAGTAAGAGTATATCCTAATCCATTAGAAGAAAATAGTTCAATAGTTTTATGTGAAGTGTGGAATGTAGATGATACACCACATACTACAAATACAAGAAGAGTGTTAGAAGAAACATTAACAGTTGTGGGGAATAATATTGATGAATGGGTAGGATTTGAACAAGAATATACTTTGTATGATAATGAAACAAATAGACCATTAGGTTGGCCAGCATCTGATGAACCAGCGCCTCAAGGTGATTACTATTGTGGTAGAAACATTGGTGAAAATATTATGAAAGAACATACTGATGCCTGTATTCAAGCAGGAATTAGTATTAGTGGAACTAATGCAGAAGTGATGTTAGGACAATGGGAATATCAGATTGGTGCTGGTGGCTCAGTTCATATGAGTGATGATTTGTGGGTTGCTCGTTGGTTACTGGAAAGAATTTGTGAGAAATATGAATTGACAGTTTCATTAGATCCAAAACCAGCAGAGGGTGATTGGAATGGGGCGGGATGTCATTGTAATTTTTCTACAAAAGATATGAGAGAATATGGTGGTAGACAAGACATAGAAGAAGCTTGTTTACTTCTGTCATATAAACACGAAGAACATATGAAAGTATATGGTGAGGGAAATGAAAGACGATTAACAGGACTACACGAAACACAAGCTATAGATACATTTAGTTGGGGAGTTTCAGACAGAGGAGCATCTATTCGTATTCCGTGGCAAGTAGATAAAGATGGATGTGGTTATTTAGAAGATAGAAGACCATCAGCGAATTGTGATCCTTATCTTGTTATTGAAAAGTTGATTGAAACCATTTGTGTGTAGATAGTTAGTTAAAAAGAGGTTACGACATTTATCAGAATATTTTCTACGATAGATTACATAATAAAATACATATTTGGGATGATGCGTTTGGTCATCAGACGTTTCGGTATAAAAAGTATGCTTATGTAAAAAATAGAACGGGATCATATGTTTCTTTATATGGAGATAAATTAAAAAAGATATATAAATGGGACGATGAACATCCAGAATTATTTGAATCAGATGTGAATCCAGAAATTAGAACTTTAGTTGATAAATATACTGATTCAGATGAAGTATCAGTAGGTCATAGAACAATGATTTTTGATATTGAAGTGGAAGTTACACAAGGGTTTCCAAATGTTCAGAGAGCCAACAATAAAATAATTTCTATTGCTTTTAATGATCAAATAACTGATGAATATTTTTGTTATGTACTTGATGAAAATAAAGAACTGAAAAATGATTTTGAAGAGGGGGTTATTGTAGAAACATTTTTAACTGAATTTGAACTTTTAAATAAATTTTTTATAAAATATAGAGAAATACAACCAACCATTTTAACTGGGTGGAATGTTGAGTTTTTTGATATACCATATCTTTATAATAGAGCGGTTCAAGTTGTTGGTAAGGATATAGCTAATACATTATCACCAATTTATATAGTTAGGTGGAGTGATTTTAAAAATAGATATACTGTAGCTGGAGTGAATGTATTAGATTATTTAAGTTTGTATAAAAAATTTACATTCAGTCAAAAATCTTCTTATAGATTAGATTCTATTGGAGAAGAAGAATTGGGTGAAAGCAAAATTAAATATGAAGGAACATTAAATGATTTATATGAAAATGATTTGAAAAAATTTGTAGAGTATAATATACATGATGTTAGGATTGTAAAGAAATTAGATGATAAGTTAGATTTTATTGAAATTGCTAAAGGGTTAAGTCATTTGGGTCATATACCATATGAGGATATTTATATGTCTTCAAGATATTTGGAAGGTGCTATTTTAGTTTATTTAAAAAAGAATGGAATTGTGGCTACAAATAAAAATCCAGCTAATAGACGACTGTTAAAGGGGCATGATAAGTTTGCAGGGGCATATGTTCAAGAACCAATACGAGGTAAACATAATTGGGTTTATGATTTAGATGTTACTTCAATGTATCCTTCTTGTATTATGTCATTGAATATATCACCGGAAACAAAAATTGGTAAAATTGGGGGGTGGAATCCAGAAGAATTTTTGAAAACGGGTAATAAAAAAACATATACTATAGTACAAAAAGAAAAAGAAATAGGAAAGTTTACTGAAGAAGAATTAAAAGAATTTCTTTTTGGTAGAAAAATATCTGTAGCAACAAATGGTGTTATGTATAGGTCAGATAAGGCAGGACTTATACCTGCACTTTTAGCAAAATGGTTTGATGAACGAGTTGAATATAGAAAGTTGTCTAAAAAGTTTTATGAACAAGGAGATAAAGAAAAATCAGAATATTTTGATAGACGGCAATATCTACAAAAGATACTTTTGAATAGTTTATATGGAGTATTGGGATTGCCTGTATTTAGATTTTATGATGTAGATAATGCTGAAGCTGTTACTTTAACAGGACAAACATTAATAAAATTTACAAAAAAAATAGCAAATGATTATTACAATAAGGAATTAAATGATTTGGAAGATCATTGTATTTACATTGATACGGATTCTGTATTTTATTCAGCTCTACCACTTGTAAAGAAAAGATTTCCAGATGTAGATACTAGAAATGAAGAAAGAATGTCTATGGCTATTTTGAATATTGCAAGTGAAGTTCAGGATTATTTAAACAATGGATATGATTGGTTTGCTAAAAACTTTTGTAATTTGGACACACATAGATTTCAAATTAAACAAGAGGTTATAGCTAAAAGTGGATTGTTTGTAACTAAAAAACGATATGGATTAAAACTTATTAATGATAATGGTAAAAAGGTTAATAAGATGATGGTTAAGGGATTAGATACAGTTCGTTCAAGTTTTCCAGTTGCTATGAAAGAGTTATTACAAAAGATATTAGAAGATATTCTTATGGATGTTCCGAAGGATAAGTTGGATAAATTTATTATTAATTTTAAAAATAGTATGAAGTTGATGGATTTTGATAAAATATCTATACCAGTAGGGGTTAAAGGTATTAAAAAATATATTGAAAAAGATAATATTATGTTTAAGAGATATAAAAAGGGAACTCCTGTTCATGTAAAATCCGCAATAAACTATAATGATTTATTAGTACATTTTGGTGATAATAAAAAATATAAATTTATATTTAATGGTGAAAAAATTAAATGGGTTTATTTAAAGAGAAATGAACTTGGAATAGATGTTATTGCATACAAAGGACATGAAGATTCACCAAAAGTATTAGATTTTATAAAAAAATATATTGATTATAATAAATTATATAAACAAGCATTACACAAAAAAATTATGATGTTGTATGAGAGTATGAATTGGGATGAACCAACTGATGCATCTAAAACGATGGAAAAGTTTTTTTGATCTGTTTTGATACTGTTAAAATAATAGAAAGATTTTTTTAATTTTGACAAATAAAACTAATATATATGTATATATGGTTATAATAATAGGAGAATAAGTTATGGATAAATCTAAATTGGTAAGATTTATTGAGAAATATTATCTTGACAAAGAAGTTCAATCAGTAATTTTAGAAACTAAATCTGATATTTTGTTTACTCGGTTTATTACTGGAGATAAATCATTGTTGGGTGAATTAACAATGAGTAAGTGGAAGTTTGAAAACAGTGAAATAGGTGTTTATAATACAGAACAGTTTTTAAAGTTATTGGATGTATTGGATGCGGATGTTAATTTAACTTTAACCAGAGTGGGTGATAAGTCAGTTGCATTACGTGTTTCTGATAAATTGTCTTCTGTAAATTATATGTTGAGTAGTTTATCAGTTATAAACAGACCACCTGAAATGAAGAGATTACCTTCTAATTTTGAATTAAAAATAAATGTTGGAAGGGAATTTATTCATAAGTTTGTTACTGGAAAATCTGCATTACCTGAAACAGACACTTTTACAGTTTTAACTGATAATGGAAATACAAAAGTTGTAATTGGGTATTCTGCTGTTAATACAAATAGAGTTATACTTCCAGTTAATACAAGTGTGTATTCTGATATGAATGCTATATCATTTAATGCAAATATTTTTTCTAAAGTTCTTGTAGCAAATAAGGAGTGTGAAAGTGCGGAGTTACAGATTTCATCGGAAGGTTTGGCTAAAATAAATTTTAAAGTAGATGAATATGATGTAACGTATTATCTCGTAGAACAACTTTTACAGTAATGTATTTAGAATATTTCGATAAGTTTCTTAATATGAGCCCTTATCTTAATATCAATGAAGATGAGTGGGCATATATAAAAGAAACATTTGATAAAGATGATGTTAAAGAATCTTTAGCTAAAATTGCTATGACATATCCAATTCCTTATATGGATATAAGTTTGCAAGATGCTCTTAGAGATTTTGCTAAATTAAAAGGTGTTTGGTGGAATGATTTGTTGGTACAAGACAAGTGGTATGCTAGAACAGAGAGTGATTTTAAATATTCATTAGAATATTTAGGTGAACCAATATATTTTCGTAGATTAAATAGAGGTAATGATTCTTCAAATTATTTTCAACAAAAAAATAGATGGGCAGTTGATGGTTCAATATCGCCTGGCCCAACAAGGACATGGAAAACTGAAAAATTTATGACTACACTTATGGGTGCAGCATATACATTAAAAGTTGAAAAAATAAATAAATCTGTATTAAGAACTATGTTGGGATTAAGAAAATATATTTGTTCACAATTTAAACCAAATGTAGCTAAATGTGTTTATGATTATTTTGAATCTAAAACTATATTAGATTTTTCAGCTGGGTGGGGTGATAGGTTAGCTGGATTTTATGCATCAAATCATGGAGAACATTATGTAGGTATAGACCCACGAAAAGAAAATCATTCTATATATAACGAACAAGTAGAATTTTATGAGAACAATATTGGTTGGTTTGAAGCATCAAAAATGTCAGAATTTATTTGTAGTCCAGCAGAGGATATTGATTATACTAAATGGGCTAATTATTTTGATTTGGTTTTTACATCACCACCATATTTTAATGTAGAACGTTATAGTTATGATGATACTCAAAGTTGGGTTAGATATAAAAACGTTGAAGGTTGGAATAAATATTTTTTACATAGAACACTTAAAAAAATTTGGGATTCTATAAAACCTGGTGGATATTTATTGGTAAACATATCGGATGTAAATGCTAGTAGCGGTTCAAAGAAAAAGGGTTGGTTAAAAATTTGTGATCCTATGAATGATTTTTTATCTGAACTAGATAATTCAGAATATCAAGGTTGTATTGGAATGGAAATGGCAAAAAGACCAAATTCAATAGGTGCTGGAACTGGAGTAGTAACTGAAGAACCAAATAGAACTCCAGAAATGATTAAGGAATTTGATGGTATTTTCTGTGAACCTATTTGGGTTTGGAAAAAGAATTAATGAAAGACACGCATACATTATGGGTAGAAAAGTATCGGCCAACCACCTTAGACACTTATATAGGGAATGAATCTCTAAAAGAAAAAGTGTCTTTTTATCTGGAGAGTGGCGACTTACCACATCTTTTACTATATGGTAAGGCTGGTACAGGTAAGACCACTCTCTCTAAAATTCTTGTAAAGAATATCGAATGCGATTATCTTTATATAAATGCGAGTGATGAAAATAATGTAGATACAGTTAGAACTAAAGTAAAGAATTTTGCTTCAACAATAGGATTTAAAGATTATAAAATAATAATTCTTGATGAGTGTGATTATATTACTCCAAACGCACAGGCAGCACTTCGTAACCTTATGGAAACATTTAGTAAACATTGTAGGTTCATTCTAACCTGTAATTTCGTAGAGAGAATAATTGACCCAATTCAGAGTCGTTGTCAGGCATTTCATATTGAACCTTTGAGCCGGCCTGAAGTTGCAAAACATTTAATTACTAATATTCTTGATACTGAGAATATTAAATATGAGTTAGATGATGTTAAAGTTATATTGGATAGTAATTATCCAGATATACGAAGAGTAATTAATACAGCACAGAGACAGTCTGTGGGTGGTGAATTAAAAGTAGATAAAGAATCAATAATTCAAAGGGATTATAAATTAAAAATTTTGAATTCTTTAAAAACGCAAGATAAGAAAAATGCATTTAATAATATACGACAAACTTTGGCAACTGAAAAGATTAGAGATTTTGCAGATTTATTTAGAGTATTATATGAAGAGGTTGATTATTGGGGAGAAGGTCATATAGCAGAGTGTATTTTAATAATTGCAAAATATGAATTATCTGATGCACAGGTAGTGGACAAAGAAATAAATGTAATGGCAATGATAATAGAATTGTTAGGAGTAGTAAAATGACTAAATATAAAAATAAGGATGGCATTGAATTAAGTTATGATGGTCATGAAGATGATTCTCACGCTAATTTAGTTAAAGAAGTTCTTAAACAAGCAGTTAAACTTATTAATTCGGGCGCAGAAAAGGATAAAGTAATAGAATTTTTAACTGAAAATTTTTCATTAAATGTAGAGGAAGATTAGATATGAATACTTCTTGGGGTGAAACAAAATCAAGTCCAAAGAAAAATGTAAAACCAGGCGAAGAAAAACATATTTCAGTTTATGAAAATAAAATATATTATTATTCTGGAGTGACCAGAGAATCTGTAGTTGAATTAAATCATAAACTTAGTGAATTAGAAGCAAAACATCTTACAGTATCTAATGTATTAGAAATTGAACCACCCCCGATTAGATTGTATATAAATTCAGGCGGAGGTTCAATTACAGCTGGTATTGCATCAATGGATACAATTTCAAGGTGTAAAGTTCCTGTTTACACTTATGTAGATGGATTTTGTGCAAGTGCAGCAACTTTTCTTTCAATAGTGGGAGTTAAAAGATATATAAGTAAAAATTCATATATGTTAATACATCAATTATCTTCAAATTTATGGGGAAAATACTCTGAAATAGAAGATGAGAAAAAGAATTTAGATTTAATGATGGAAACAATTAGAAATGTATATACAGAATATACTAAAGTTCCAATAGAAGAATTAGATGAAATATTAAAACACGATTTGATGTGGGATGCTAAAACCTGCTTGAAATATAATTTAGTTGATAGAATTGTATAGGAGTTAAACGATGACAACAAAACCAATGAGACCATTACCAGGAGCCAGTAATCAAGGAGCTACAGTTCAGGTAGATTTACGAGATGCAGAGACATTAAAATGTGAACATTGTGGGAATTATCTTTTTATACTTTGTTATGTGTTAAAGAGATTATCAGCATTAGTTTCACCTACTGGTAAAGAAGAAATGATACCTGTACAAGTTTATTCGTGTGGTGACTGTGGTAAAGTTTCAAAACTTTATACTGGAGTTTTGGGTGATGAAGTTGAAGCAAATGTGTTAAAAGAAGATAAACCAGATAAAGAACCATTGTTCCGTGCCGATTTATGAGTATATCTGTCCAACTTGCGGGCATGAAGAAGAGGTTTTACAGAAGATGGAAGATAAAGCTCCAGATTGCTCTAAATGTGTAGAGGTAAAACAATTAATGAAAAGGAAAATTTCAAAACCGGCAGTTATATTTAAAGGATCAGGATTTTATGAAACCGACTATAAGAAAAAACCAGAATCAAAAGAAGATAAAAAGCAAGAATCTGTTTCACCATCTAAAAAATCTGACGGAGATTCAGAATCCTAATTATTGGGATGAAATAACAGAAGAGGATAAAAAAACTTGGTCTAATTATATGATTAATCGTTTTCTTTCTATGAAGAGTGATTGGGTAGAACTTGTAAATGAATTTCAAAAATATAATGTAAAACCAAAAGATTTATATAAATTTTATATAAATGTTTTACCAAAAAGGAAACAGTGGTTAAAATATGTTAAAGGGAGAAATGATATGAACTATCCAAACTGGCTTATTAATATAGTACGTAATAATGATGAATGTAGTAGAGCTGAAGCTATAGAGGCTATAGGTTTTTATATGCTGACAGACGGTGGTATGCTTGAATTGCGTGAGATATTAGTAAAATGGGGTATTGAAGAGAGTAAGCTTAAAGAATTAGGAATAGACTTTACTAATCTTATTGTATGATAAAATCTTTGGTTAATTATGAAGTTCTAAAAAAATTTACTAATGAAGATACTCTTGATTTAGAATACCATAAAGTAACAAATGACATTGAAAATACTGATATTGAGCGTGGTATAAATATTATATTTAAATATTATCGTAAAAGTGGATTTCCCCATTATATTATAAATGATCAAGAAAAATATAGTCATTTTGAAAAGTTAAGAAAGTTTAATTCGAATACTATATTTGAAAACAATCAAATTATTCAAACGATGCATTGTTTACGGCTAGTGTGGTCATACTTTCCACATTGGATTGATGTTAGATGTGGAACATCTTTAAGTCCAAGAGAGGCATTTAATGATGATGTTATGTTGAAAACAATTATTAAAAAATGTTGGAATTGGCAATTAAAATATGGTAATAATAAATTTACTTTAAATAGATTTAGACAATCTTTGAAATTATATGGTGGTTCATATGGAGTTAGTAATTTTAGACCAACAGCAGCAAAATTAATTTATGAGAAGTATGGTGGTGATGGAGTAGTGTGGGATATGAGTTGTGGTTGGGGTGGAAGGTTATTGGGGTTTCTTGCAGCATCTAATACTAAACATTACATAGGAACTGAACCTGCCACGAGGACATATAATGGCCTATTAGAAATGAAAAAAGATTTTACATATCTAAATAAGAAAGTTGATATTTATAAAAAAGGAAGTGAAGAGTTTTTACCACAAAAAGAATCTATTGACTTTTGTTTTACATCACCACCGTATTTTGATACGGAAAAATATAGCTTGGAAAAGTCACAAAGTTTTATTAAATTTCCAACAGAAGATGAATGGATAAATGGGTTTCTGAAAAAGACTATTGAAAACTGTTATAGTGGATTGAAATACAATTGTTATATGTTATTGAATATAGCAAAAACAAATAAATATAAATGGATTGAGAAAGCAACTATTAGTAAAGCAAAAGAGGTTGGTTTTAATTTTGTAGATACTTTGGAGTTGATATTATCAAGTATTGCTGGAAAAGGTTATAAATATGAACCTGTATTTGTATTTAAAAAGGAACTATTATGAAAGTTATAAAAGAAGCTAGTACAAAAAAAGGTATATCAGTAGAAACTACACGTGATGAAGAATCTATTGTTGTACAAATGGAACGAGACTGGCCAGAAATGACTTCAGAATTTAAAAAAATTCAACAAGAACAATATGAGTTATTTTTACTTAAACAACACGATTACGGCCCTGGCAATATTAGTGTTGGTTCTCAATTAAAAACAGAAGAAGAAGTAAATCTATCACTTATAGGTTTATGGTTTAGAATGAATGATAAAATTCAAAGATTAAAAACTCTTTTACTTGGTGATAAGAAATCTGCAGTTAAAGATGAACCATTAGAAGATGCTTATCTTGATGTATCTAATTATGGTATTATGGCAACTATAGTTGGTCGTGGTAAGTGGGGCAAATGAAAAATATATCATATAGTCAATATAGTCAATGGGCTGTTTGTCCATATCGTTGGAAACTGTTATATATAGATAAATTGGGAGAGTGGACAGATAATATACATACGTTGTTTGGAACATCAATGCATGAAGTTCTACAAACATATCTTACTGTGATGTATAGTGATACGATTAAGGACGCAGATAAACTACCTTTAGATCAAATGTTATTATATAGAATGAAAGAAAATTATGAAAATATTCTTAATAAAAACGGGGGTGTTGTAATTTGTGAACAATATGAAATGGAAGAGTTTTATAGGCATGGATTGGTCATTTTAGATTGGTTTAAGAAAAAACGTGGTATGTATTTCAGTAAAAAAGGATATGAATTAGTTGGAGTAGAAGTTCCTATTAAGTATAAATTACCAAGTGGTATAAATTTTATTGGATATATAGATGTTATCATACGTGATGTATTGAGAGATAAACATAAAATTATAGATATTAAAACTTCTACAATGGGATGGAATAAATGGCAAAAGGCAGATAAAAATAAAACAGATCAAATTTTATTATATAAACAGTTTTATGGGAAACAAAATAATATTTCGTTAGATAAAATTGATGTAGAGTATTTTATTGTTAAAAGAAAATTATATGAGAAAGTAGATTTTCCTCAAAGAAGAGTACAGACATTTATACCAGCGAATGGTACTCCAAGTATAAATAAAGTTACTAATAATTTAAAATTGTTTATTGATGAATGTTTTTCTGGTAAAGAACATAATACAAGTCATACGTATAGAAAAATCCCATCAAAGAAAAATTGTAGATGGTGTGAATTTAATCAGACAGAATATTGTGATGAAGGCATAAAATAATGTTATCTAAAATAAGTTTAAGACTAAAATTATCAGATTTTATTAATACTGATATAGAACAAACTGTTATGGATATGATAAATGCTGCACATCTTAAATTAAATTCTGCAGTTATATTGTATTTGTGGTATGACGAAGATGAGTTATCGTTAACAGAGTTAAAAACTTTTTTAATGAAGTGGGATAGTAAATTACATTTTAAAACTATTGTAACATCAAATAGTAAAATGTCAAATGCTAATTTTATATGGTATGATATTATTCCAGATGAGTATTATACAGAAAGGTTAAATAGACGATTTGCATATAAATATTTTTATAAAACTGATATATTAAATGGATTAAAAGAATTTTATAAATGTGCAAAATTTATAATTTCAGATAAGCCACCACGTAAACAAAAGAGAAATGATTATGAGGGGTGATGAATGGAAGTGGTGGAAACAGAGAAGTATTAGAGTGGCTATAGTTGGTAGTAGGCAATATTTGAATAACAGAAAGATTAAAGATTTTATTTATAGGTTGAAAGAAAAATATGGTGAAGAAGTAGAAATAGTGAGTGGTGGTCAACCATTGGGAGCTGACGGAATAGCAAAACATATTGCTTTAGAGTTTGGTATGAATTATATTGAATTTCCACCAGCACATTATAAACATAATATACATTGTAAATTATCAGCTGAATATTATGGTAAGAAATATTATGTGAGCAATTTTTTTAAAAGAAATAAACAAATAGCAGAATATAGTGATATAGTTGTTGCATTTATACCAGATGGTATTGAGTCAAGAGGCACTATGAATACTGTTAAATATGCTACAGAAATGAAAAAATTAATAAAAATATTTAATTAGTATATATTTATATATAGATATACATATATACAAAGGGTTTTGTTATGGAATACAAATTAACTTCGGTAAAAGTTTTAAAAGATTTATATAAGAAATTCAAAATATCAAATTTAAGTGACGAATTTACTTTACAAAAATTAGTAAATCGTTCAATGGATTTATATTTATTAGATGAAAAATTTAAAACTAAAATTAAAGATTGGAAAAATTTGAAACCGAGTGGGAGTAGATTATAATGGAAGGCAGATTGAGTGAAAGAATACTTGATAAAATCTATGATGTTTTAGTTCGGATAGATAAGAGATTAAAAATTATAGAGGACAGTCTTAAAAAAGAAAAAAAAGATAAAAAGCAGTTATTAAATGATTAATTTTTAATTTGAGAGGTTATTATGTCAAAACGTAAAATTTTGTTATTATCAGACGACTTGAGAATGTCAAGTGGTGTTGGTACAATGTCAAGAGAGTTTGTACTTGGTACAATTGATAAATATGATTGGGTACAAGTAGGTGGTGCTATACAACATCCAGAAGATGGTAAAATTATTGATATGAATGAATCAGTTAGAGCAGAAACTGGAGTTGAAGATGCTAGTTTAGTAATATATCCTATTAGTGGATATGGCAATCAAGAATTATTGAGGTCTATCCTCGATAAAGAAAACCCAGACGCTATTTTACATTATACAGATCCAAGATTTTGGAGATGGTTATATGATATGGAACATGAAATTAGGCAGGAGATGCCTATTTTTTATTATAATATATGGGATGATTGGCCAGCCCCACAATATAATGAGTTCTTTTATGAGTCGTGTGATTTAATTATGAATATTTCCAAACAGACTGTTGCTATTGTAAAAGATGTTTGGACTAAGCACCCACCTGAAGATTGGCAAGTAACTTATTTACCACACGGAATCAATGAGGAATACTTTAAGCCATTAACTGTTTTTGAAGGTGATTATACGGAGATGGAAGCATTTAAAGAACAAATAACTGATGAAGAAGTAGAATTTATTGTTTTTTATAACAATAGGAATATTAGAAGAAAGTCGCCGGGAGATGTTATATATGCATTTAAAACATTTTGTGAATCTTTAACAGAAGAAGATGCTAAAAAATGTTGTTTATTGATGCACACACAACCACGAGATGAAAACGGTACTGATTTACCAGCACTTGTTGAAGCTCTTTGTCCTGAATATGTAAAAGTATATTTTTCTGATAGAAAATTAGAACCACATGAATTAAATTATTTATATAATATATCTAGTGTAACTATTAATTTAGCGTCTAATGAAGGATTTGGATTAGGTACGGCAGAATCATTGATGACAGGGACACCTATTATAGTAAATGTTACTGGTGGATTACAAGACCAATGTGGGTTTAAGTATAAAGGAAAACATTTAGATGAAAATGATTATAGTGAAATACAGTCATTACATGACCATAAAAAATGGAAAAATAATGAGGATTTAACTTGGGGTGAATGGGTATATCCAGTTTGGCCATCAAATAGATCATTGGTAGGTTCAATACCAACACCATATATTTTCGATGATAGATGTGATTATGAGGATGCAGCAGATGCTATAAGATATTGGTATGATATGGATGTGGAAAAAAGAAATGAGTGTGGAATGGCGGGATATGAGTTTGTTTGCAGTGATATATCAATGATGACTGCTAAAAAAATGTCTCAAAATTTTATTGATCAGATGGACAAAGGATTTGAAATGTGGAAACCAAGAAAACGTTATACAATGTATAAAACTTAGGAGAAAATATGAGTGATAAACCTTTATGTTTAGTTACAGCACCTGTTGCAACAAGGAGCGGATATGGATCTCATAGTAGAGATATTTGTAGGTCGCTTATTAAGCTTGATAGATTTGATGTAAAAATTTGGCCAGTTCGTTGGGGCAACACACCAATGAATGCATTAGATCCAAATGATGAGAATGATAAACCAATAGTGGATAGATTATTGGATGCCCCAGATTTACCAAAACAACCAGAGGTTCATATTCATATCGTAATTCCTAATGAATTCAGTACTGTGGGTAAATATAATATAGGTATTACTGCTGGAGTAGAAACAACAGTATGTCCATCAGATTGGATACAAGGCATGAATAGAATGGATTTAAATATTGTTCCTTCTAATTTTGTAAAAGAAGTTATGTTATCAACAAAGTTTGATTCTTTAAATGATCAAACACAAGAAAAAATAGGAGAATTATCTGTTGAAAAACCAATTGAAGTTCTTTTTGAAGGAGTTGATTCGACTATATTCAAAAAAACAAAAGAATTTTCAAAAGAATTGGTAGATGAGTTTGAAAAAATAGAGGAGAAGTTTTGTTTTTTGTATGTTGGACATTGGCTACAAGGTGGTTTGGGAGTAGATAGAAAAGATACTGGTATGTTAATAAAAGTTTTTCTTGAAACATTTAAAAATAAACCAGTAAAACCAGCATTAGTTATGAAAACAAGTGGTGCTACACTTTCTGTGTTAGATAGAGAAGATATTTTAGAAAAAATACAACATATTAAAAATTCTGTAAAAGGAGATTTACCAAGTATTTATTTGTTACATGGAGATTTTACTGATATAGAAATGAATGAATTATATAATCATCCTAAAGTTAAAGCACACGTAACATTAACTCACGGAGAGGGATTTGGTAGGCCATTACTTGAGGCAACGATTTCAGAGAAACCTGTAATAGCACCAGGATGGAGTGGACATTGCGATTTTTTACATCCAGATCAAGCTATTTTACTTGGTGGTAGTATGAGTAGAGTTGAAAAGGATTCTTTTCAAGAAAATATTTGGGTTGATGGGGCCGAATGGTTTACTGCAAATTATATGGAAGCCTCCAATACAATTAAAGATGTGTACGTTAATTATAAAAAATATACTTTAAGTGCAAAAAAATTAGGAATAGTTAATAAAGGTAAGTTTTCTTTAGATACAATGACTAAAAAATTTGGTAAAATTCTTGACGATAATGTTCCTGAATTTCCAAAAGAGGTTGAGTTGAATTTACCAAAACTTAAAAAAACTAATGAAAACAAGGCACCCAAAATCAAATTACCAAAATTAAAAAGAGTGTAGTTATGAAAGAATCATTAAAGAAAAAGTTAATATCTATTTTTGATTGGAATAGGAATAAAAGAATAGATTGGTATGAAATATTCTTTCCAATACCAGATATAAATAGAAATAAAAAAGTTGACTGGTGGGAAGCTTTGTCAGCTGTAATAGTACTTATATTATTTTATGGTACAATAGTAGGTGGTGCTATGGCGCTACAGGCTATACTGAAATAAGGATTAGATATGGAAAGAGTAATAGATTGTCCTGTTTGTTTTGATGTGGATCATTGTTTTGAAGAAATACAAAAAGAGTTTAGTTCATTTTTGTGTTTTAAGTGTGGATTTATGAGTGATTCACGGTATGAAACGGAGAGTTTAAGATTGATTGAAAATCTTAAAAGTTCACCAAAACTTGTGCAGGATTTAAAATTTTTGGATAAAAAGAGAAACATAACTTGGTTTCCAGCAGTAATTAATATGGGAACTTTGGGAATAATTTTCCCAGAGGGGACAAAGAAAAATTGGGGTTGGAGATATGCTAAAGTAATAGACATTCCCGAAGAAGAACAGTCTAAATATGATAATTATAGTCAGAGACTTGATGTTGAAAATGCAAAAAAGTTTGGACAATATGAATTCATTGAGGCCTGTAAAAAAATGGGAATAACTAGAGACATTAAACCAGATGCCTAAACAAGTATATACTTGGGGTAAAGTAAAACCTGGTGATATTATATCTTTCCGATATACGGGAAAAGGCACAGCAGGGTATTTGACTACATTACTTGTATTGAATCCAAGAATGCCTTATAAAAGAAAAGATACTACTAAAACATTTCATTTAATTGGTTTAAAATTAGAAAGTAGAGGAATTGTACCTACTATTAGAAATAAACCAATACTTGTTCAAATCTTAGAACGAATAGGTGAAGTAAAAATTATAGATATAGATAATGATATTTATAGAGTAAATATAAAAGGTGTTGGTGTAAGAGGAGCAAGACCGGCGATTTATAAAAAGATAAAAAGATATTTAAATAAATTTTTAGTTTATAGAACGTATGATTATAAAGAGGCTAGAAAATCACAAGTATTTTTAGAGCCAATCGTTTTACCAAAAGAATTTAAAGAGGTTTTAATTGAAGATTTCCTACGCGATTACAGTTCATAATGAAGTTGATGAACTTAATAAGTTATTAGACGTTTTAATTCATAAGACAGACGTAGAAGATGAAATAGTTATTTGTGATGACTATTCAAATGAGGAAACACACGAGGTTATTACAAGTTGGACTCAACAATACGCTCATGCCAAAGTAATAAATGTACATCAACATAAATTTGAAGGTGATTTTTCGAAATTAAAAAATTATAGTAAATCAAAGTGTAGTGGTGATTATATTTTTCATATTGATGCAGACGAATATCCACACGAACAATTACTATCTCAAATAAAAGAGATATTAGAAGCAAATGATATTGATTTAGTTTGGATACCAAGAGTAAATACAGTAGAAGGTCTTACTGAAGAGCATATTAGAAAATGGGGATGGAGAGTTACAGAAAATGGGTGGGTAAATTATCCAGATTATCAGGCAAGAGTTTTTAGAAATAATGAAAAGATAAAATGGATAAAACCAGTACACGAAGTTATAACAGGAGCCGATACATATTCACATCTTCCACCATACGAAGAATTTAGTTTATATCATCCTAAGGCAATAGATAAACAAGAAAAACAAAATAGTTTATATTCAACAATTAAAAGATGATAAAAGTAAAAATACCTAATCCAATTGAAGATAGAAATGAACCAACGTTTAGGCCATTGTTTTTTGTTAAAGATAAGTTAAGAGATTACAGTATTGATATAACAGATTCAGATGATTTTGATTATATGTTTGTTGGTATGAATGAGTTTATTGATAAGCAGAAATCATTAGAAGAGAGTGTGGAAATGGGTTTAGAAAATCTCTCAAAAATATCTGGAGATTATTTTTTATTTGATGGATCAGATTCAACTTCTTTAATGGGAGCGTATGAAGTATTTATTCAAAGTAAAGCTATATATCTGTTAAAAAATCAAAAGTTGTTTACTCGGGAAGAATATCTCAAACCATATGCATTTAATAAATATTTTTTTGGAACTGGAAGTGATTTAGATTTATCATACGATATACCAGAAAATGTATGGGATAGAATTAAATTTACGGGATTTAATTTAGGTTATTTACTACCACATTATAAAGATTTTCAGCAAATCAATTCAAATAAAACTGTTGATGTTTGTGCTATTTTTAAAGCAGAACATCCGTACTGTGAAGATCATAAAGTTAGAAATGATGTATATTATACAGAACATAGAAGGGGGTTATGGGAAAATTTAGAACCACTTAAAAATAAGTATAATATGTTAACTGAGAGGATGCCATTTCAAGAATATGTTAGAAATTTGTGGAATTCAAAGATATGTTTATCACCATTTGGTATGGGTGAATTGTGTTTTAGAGATTTTGAGGCAATACAATTTGGAACAATTATTTTAAAACCAAGTCAGTCTAAAGTAGATTCCATACCAAATATTATGTTTGATGATGTAACTTATATACCATGCAAATATGATTGGTCAGATTTAGAAGAGAAGATTGATTATATATTAACTAATTTTGATGAATTAAATGAGAAAATATTAACAAATATTAGAAGTATGTTTAAGGAAAAATATACTTATGAAAATCTGTGTATGTATTATTACTCTTTGTTTTCTGAGTTGGAAGGGGTGGAGGCCGAATGAAATTTGCTTTAATGATGGATGATTGTGCTATCAATTCTTATTATATTAAGGATAAAGTAGCGTATGATTTTAATGATAATCCATATGTTTATCATCACGCGGTGTCTCCAGAATGTTTTTCAGCGATGCAAAATTTACCGTTTATTTTTGAAGAAGGTTACTTTTTTAATTGGGCAGAGTTAGATGAATTACCAGATGTAGATTTTGATTTAATATTTTATGATAATGGTAAGATAGGACTTGACGATAAAAATTATGATAAATTTTGTGTTGATAGATTAAGAGATAAGTATCCAAAAGCAAAAATTTTTGGTTGGATAAAAGAAGTTTGGGTAGGAACATCCAATAATTATAATCATCCAAGACATTTGAATCGTATTAAATTCTTAAACGAATGTGATGCTGTAATAACTTCAGGAATATCAACATTTAAACGATTAGATGTTTTTACTCAGTTAAAAGAAAATGTTAATAAAAAGTTTAATTTTATAGGACAACCAGTAAATACCGATTATTTGTATGATAATTTTTATTCAGGGTATAAAGATAGTTGTATTTATGCATATTTACCAAACCCAGTACATAGACGAGGTAGAACATATGCTTTTGCAGAATATATTGGAAAAAAATATAATATTGAGGTAAGATATAAACCATTACAGTCTGGACAAAAATTTGATTATTTATCATTAAAAGAATTTATAGAATTGTGGAGTAAATGTGCGTTTCATTTTAATTTAGATCCAGAAAATTATTATCCTGGCAATCAATGTATGCAAGCTGCATCAGTGGGGTGTATAAATATAGGAGGTCTTAATGAATCACATACTATTTTATTTCCAACGACAGCTACTTGTGATGAAAAAATATTAGAAGAACTTTTTGTAGAATATTTGACTGAAGAGGCCGCTCGGTTTAAAGCTATAGAATATGCATGGACAAAATTACATGAAATATATAGTTTTGATTCGGTTAGAAAACAAATAGAAGGGCTGGAGTATTAATATGTTTTCATATGCAGAATATAAAAATTTAATTGATTTGTTAAAACTCAATTTCCCTATTCTTGATTTTTCGGAAGTTACTGTGGATACAAATAAATTTTGTTTGTTACGACATGATATAGAATATTCAATTGATAGGGCATTAGATTTAGCTAGATTTGAGGCAGATAGTCTTGGAGTCAAATCTACATATTTGATTCAGTTGAGGTCAGATATTTACAGTGCTATTTCTAATAGAAGTATAAAAATGATGACAGAAATAAAATCTCTTGGACACAAGATAGGAACACACCCCAATCCACCAACCGGTATGGCATTGGATGATTTAAAAGAATATATTTTGAAAGATATAGTAACACTTGAAAATTATTATCAGTTTGATATAGATAGGTTTTCTTATCATATTCCAAAACATGAATATTTGAAACAATATGTTGAGTTTGATAATAAAATTAATTGCTATGGAAAAAAATTCTTTCATTTCTTTGATGGCAAGAAACCTGAAAAATTAAGAGTGCATTATGTTTCTGATTCAAATCATATGTGGAAATATGGGCATCCTCTTGAGTATGATTATCAAAAGACAAAAAAGCTTCAATTACTGATGCATCCCTATTCATGGACAGAATCTGGATATAATAATCTTAAAAATATCGTAACTCTAGTGAAAGAGAGGCATGAAGATTTGTTGAAAGCAATGAATGAAATCAAATCTTTTCCAAAAGAGTTTATAAAATGATTAAATACTTTGGAAAAGTAGAGAATGGATTTAAAAAATAGGAGAATAAAATGGAAAGAACAGAAAATGAGCGAACAAGAGATGAAAAAATCGTTAAATACTTTGGACATGTAAGTATTTTTGTACAAACAGACAATGTTTCGATTGTAACAGATCCCTGGCTTCACAAAAACGGGGCTTTTAAGGCAAGTTGGTTTCAGTTTCCAGATAACACTGAAATTGATTTTTCGTGGGTGAAAGACTTGGATTACGTGTGCTTGTCACACGAACACCAAGATCATTATGATATCAATTTTTTGAAGACATTAAATGAAAAAACAAAAATAGTTACTGCAAGTTTTAATAACAAGAGGTTTATAAAACATCTCAGAAATAATTTAAATAACGAGATAATAGAAGTCAATCATAAAGATACACTTTTGCTAGGAGACGTAAAATATACTCCAATAGTTCAAGTTCCAATGGGAGTTGAAGATAGCGCAATGATTTTCGATACAGGAGAAGAAGTAATCATGAATTTTAATGATATGAAACCTTCTCATAAGGATCTTGATTGGGTAAATGATAATTACGATGTGACTTATTTATTCAAGCAGTTTTCTGGAGCAAGCTGGTATCCATTGTTGTACGATTATAGTAAAGAAGAAATGCATAATCTTTGTAGAGACAAAAGATTATTCAAATATAAAGTCATTGTCGATGTAATTAAAAAATTAAATCCAAAAGTGTATATCCCTTGTGCAGGGCCGCCGTGTTTTTTGAATGAAGAAGTCTTTGAAGTGAATTTGTTAGAAGAAAATACGTTTCCAACACAAGCAGATATTTATAGATTTTTTGAAGAAGAGCATCCTGAAATTGCTAAAAAAACTGCAGTACTGATGCCGGGAGATTCGATTCCAACAGGCGCTGATATCAAAGAAATGACTGAAGAAAATTTAAAAGAAGAATGCTTCACAAATAAAAGAGAATATTTAGTAAAATACAAAAAAAGAAGAGATGATATCATTGGCAAAACACTGAGCGAGATAGAGAATGTTAATTATAGCTTGCTCGATAAGTGTATAAAATATTTTTATCCGCTAATGTTTTCAGCAAAACAACTTTGTCATAATATAGGAGGGTCAATTTTATTAAATATTTTCGGTGAAATTGAAGAAAAAATTGTAGTTGATTTTGGAAATAAATTGAATAGAAATTCAATTAGATACTTTGATAAAGACAATTATTTTTATGAGTTCACGATTGAAGGAAAACATTTGAATCAAGTGTTAGATAAAAAAATAACTTGGGAAGATTTATTCTTAAGCTTGAGATTTACAGTGAAACGAGATCCCGATGAGTACAGCGAACATCTTATGGCTTTTTTAAAACTAGCAGATCCTATTGCGTATAAACAATACGAATTATTTCATTTTGGAGATGACAGTAGCAAAGAAGAAATGTTTGTGCTTAATCATGAGGGAAAAGAATATCTAGTTCAAAAATATTGTCCACATTCGAGAGGAGATCTGTCTAAAGGGCATGTTTGCGATGGGAATCTTCGTTGCCCGATTCATAATTGGAAATTTTCTTTGGAAAGCGGAGAGTGTTTGAACAATAAATCAAAAATAAAAGTGGAATTAAAAAAATGAGTAAAAATGTTGTTTGGTGGACTGCAATAGTAAATAAAAGACAAGATTTTGTTGAGAAATATGGAGGATATAACTATTTTGAGTATTCAAGAAAAACATGGGAATATTGGTGCCAAGAAAATGATTGTATTTTTGTTCCATTCACAGAGCCAGTAGAAAAAGATTTGATTAGGTTTAGACCTAATTGGCAAAAAACAATGTTTGTTTTTGATGAATTAGAAAGATTAGGAATAGATTATGATCAAATTGCCTTGATAGATAGCACGCACATGATGAAGTGGAATGCACCAAATATTTTTAATTTTACAGATGGAAAACTTTCTGCTATGCGAGATATAGATAATATGAGATGGATATATGACAGTATACAGGGATACAAGAAGTTTTTTAATGATTTTGATTTTGATTCTACAAAATACGTTAATTCATCGCCAATGATTATAAACAAAAAACACAGAGATTTGATCTTATCGTTTAAAGAATTATATTATGATAATACAGATATGCTTATAAAATTACAAGACGAGATTGTTAAAAAAGGAACAGAGCAGACGCCTATAAATTATTGGATACAAATAAATAACGTAGACTTAAATATAGATTTGCCTCTTCCATTTAAATTAACTCATATGAATAGAAAAGAAATGTTTAATCATAATTGGCAATTGAATGAAGACAAAACACCATTTTTTATAAAATACGGCTATGACTGGGTTTTTAATGGAATACCAAAAGAACAAAGATCGTCACGTATGAAGCAAACATGGGATATAGTAAAAGATAATTATGTGTCTTTAAATGAAAAAACAAAAAATATATTAGATGAAGTATTTCATAAAGATGTTGCAAAATATACTACAAGTAGAAAATTTAAAGAAGATATACTTAATTATTTTTCTGATAAAAAATATAAAGAAATGAAAGTATTAGAACTTGGGTGTTGTCAGGGCGATGGAACTAAAATATATAGTGAAGTTTTTGGTAAAGTTTATGCAGTAGATAATTCTCAAGAAAATATAGATAAAGCAAAAAAATTATGTGAAGATAAAAATAATATTGAATTTTTATTAAAAGATGTATATAAATTAGAATGGGATTTTCCTAAAGATGTTGATGTAGTAGTTGTTGATGCAGGACATACTTCACAGTTAGTTTCATATGATATAGATAGATGTTTATCTAATTTAGATTTACCTATTCTTATTATAGATGATTATGGTAATCCAAATCAAGATATAAAAAAGGCTATAAATGCTAAAGTATCTGATAAAAAAATAAATATTGATAGATTTATTGGGGAAGATGATGGTTTTATTTGTGTACATGGATTATCATTTGACGATAGAGAAGGTGTTATTTGCACATCAAAATAAAAAATGTATTTAAATGTCTGAAATAATATTTATAGAAAATGGTTTTTAAGTAATAAAGGAGTTTATATGAAAGTATTGGTTACAGGTGGATCAGGTTTTATTGGCAGTCATATAGTAGATAGATTATTAAAAGAAGAACATCAAGTTTCTGTTTTGGATTTATGGAATAGTGAAAATACACAAATACATTCTCATAATCCAAATTTTAGTTTTAGCAGAGGTACAGTTTTAGAAGGTGGTTTGTTAAGTAACTTAATTAAAGGAAAGGATAGAGTTGTTCATCTTGCAGCAGTTTTGGGTACAAGCGAAACAATTACAACTTATGATGTAGAACAGGTTGCAGAAACAAATGTTGTAGGTACAGTAAAACTTTTGAAATATTGTAAAGACTGGGGAGTTAAGAGGGTGTGTATTCCAACTACTCCAGATGTTACTTGGTTGAATCCATATAAAATAACAAAGGCGGCTGTAGAAAAGTTTGGTCAATTATTTTCCAAAGAATATGGGGTGGAAACAGTTAGCTTAAAATTAGGTAACATATATGGTGCTAGAGAAAGGTGGTTGGACGGGCCTAAAGAAGCTCCATTTAATTATCAGAAAATTATACCTACTATTTTAATGGAAACATTAAAAGGCAATTCTTTTAAAATATATGGTAGTGGTGAACAGAAATCAGAATATATTTATGTTGATGATGTTGTAGAGTCTTTTTATAGAGCATTAATTAGTGATAAGGATCTGGGTGGCGAGGTTATTCACGTGGGAAGAAATAAAAATTATTCTGTTAATGAAATTATAGATATTACAGAGAAAGTTTGGGGAAGGCCAGTTGAGAGAGAATTTGTTGATATGAGACCGGGTGAATATCCAGACACCGAAATTAAACTTAATCCAACACTTTTAAAGGAGCTATTGGATTATGAATTACAATGGGATTTAGAAGCTGGACTTAAACCAACTATAGATTATTACGAATCAGTTTATACTTCGGAGCAGAGATGAAAAATGTAGTCTTTATGATGAATGTAGATTTAAGTGGATACGGTAGATTTTCTAGTTCACGAAAAGAACCATATAAATATGCAGTAGCCAGTTGGAAGCGGTGGTGTGAGAAAAACGATTGTAAGTTATTTGTTTTAACCGAAGAACTTTTACCACATACGGAAATGGGAATTTGTTGGCAACGATGGTATATATTTGATTTAATGGAGTCAAATGGTATAGAATATGACCAAATACTTTCAATTGATGCAGATACTATAATTCATCCAGATGCTCCAAATTTCTTTGAAATGTCAGAAGATAAGTTTACTGTTGTTTCTTTTGATGGTAGTTGGGATTGGGTATGTAGAAGTTTAGAGAATTATTCTAAGTATATTTTTAACGGTGAAATGATACCACTACATAGATATTTTGATAGTGGGTTTTGGATTGTAAATAAAAGTCATAAAGATTTTGCAAAGTCAATGACTGATTTTTATCACGAACGCAAAGATCAATTAAAGTGGATGGAAGAAACATTTCATACTGGAACAGAACAAACTCCATTAAATTTTATGTTATATCTAAATGATATAGATACTAAATTTTTACCATACGAGTTTAATATGAATGATATGTATCGCAAAGAAATATTGGCAGATGATTTGTTATTTACTAAAATAGGGTGGGTATATCAATACAACGCCATTCCAAATAATACAGAAGATAAACTAACATACTATTGGATGAAAAAAACATATGAATATTTTCACGGAGAATTAAGTGCAGAATAAAATTTTTAAGTTGGTAGAAACTTTCATTCCTGACATTTATACTGATTATAGAGGTGATTTGTGGACAGTATGGGAAGAAAAAAAATTTAAACATCAATTAATGTTTAATCACGACAAATTTTCTACTTCAAGACAAAATGTTTTAAGAGGAATTCACGGAGATTATAAATCTTGGAAATTGATAAGTTGTGTTTATGGAGAAGTTTATTTAGTGGTCGTTGATAATAGACCAGATAGTCCAGATTATTTGAAATGGGATTGGACAATATTAAATGATAATTGTAGAAAATGTGTGTTATTACCACCGGGATTTGGAAACGCACATTTAGTATTGAGCGAATATTGTGTTTTTTATTATAAGTGGGCTTATAGTGGAGATTATCCAGATGTGGATAAACAATTTACTTTGAAATGGAATGACCCACGAATTGAAATAGAGTGGCCAATTAATGACCCCATATTACAAAAGAGAGATAGATAATGGTTTATATACCAAAATATTTAGAAAAAGTTAGAGAAAGTACTATAACTGAACAAGAACTTATTGATTTTGAAACAGAAGTTAAAGAATCATACGATTCTGGTGAAATACCAGCACCAGTTCATTTATCAAAGGGAAATGAAGAAGAGTTAATTGAAATATTTCAATATGTACATGAAGATGATTGGGTTTATTCAGCTTGGAGAAATCATTATCATGCATTACTACATGGATTCGATAGACAACAGTTAATGGATGATATTGTTGCAGGTAGAAGTATGGCCACTAGTAGTAATGTACATAAATTTTATTCATCAGCTATTGTTGGTGGTATTATTCCTATTGCACTTGGAACTGCTAAAGCACTTAAAATGAAACAAGATGATACTTTAAATAAAAATTATTACAAAGATAATAAGAGAAGAGTTTGGTGTTTCATTGGTGACATGACATTTGAAACTGGAGTATTTCATGAATCATATAAGTATGCAAAGAATTTTGACTTACCATTACAATTTGTAGTTGAAGATAATAATTTAAGTGTACATACACCTACTGATGCAGCTTGGAATGTTAGACAAGATGTTCCTAATGATATAATTTATTATAGGTATGAAAATGGATATCCACATCATGGAACGGGTTCTTGGGTTAATTTTTAGAGGTTATTATGAAGTATAAAGAAGAACTTATAAAATCAATGAAGTGGCTTGGAGAAAAAGAGAATACTTTGTTTTTAGGACAAGCAACTCTTTTTAGTGGACATGCTATTTCAAGTACATTAACAGAAGTACCGAAGGAAAAATTGATTGAGTTACCTGTTATGGAAGAAGTACAAATGGGAATGTGCACAGGGTTATCACTTGAGGGTTATGTTCCTATTTCAATATATCCAAGATTTAATTTTATGATGTTAGCAATAAATCAATTAGTAAATCATATGGATAAAATGAAAGAGATGAGTAAAGGTATGTTAGTACCTAAAGTTATTGTTAGAGTTGCAGTTGGAGCAAGAAAACCTTTGAATGGGGGCTCACAACACACTCAAGATTTTACTGAATCTATTAAACATATGCTAACGGATACAGTATTAGTAGAATTAACGGAACCAGAACAAGTATCTTCAACATTTGAAGATGCATATAACAGAGATGGTTCTACAGTTGTAGTAGAATGGGGAGATTTTTATAGTGAAAAGTAATTTTAAATGGCAATTAATTAATGATAGTATTACAGATAGCGATAAGAAAGCATTGACTGATTTTATTAATACACCAAATCAAAGATTTACACAAGGTAAGAAAGTAAAAGAGTTTGAAGAAGAGTGGTCAAAGTGGGAAGGTGTAAAATATAGTACATTTGTAAATTCAGGTGCTTCTGCAAATTATATTATGACTTCAATTATGAAAGAGAAAAAAGGTGTTGGAGAAGTTATTGTATCACCATTAGGTTGGGTTTCTGATGTATCACCTTTAGTTAACTTAGGATTTACACCAGTATTTGTTGATGTTAGTTTAAGTAATATGTCTATTAGTTTAGAAAATATAAAAAATGCTATTACAGATAAAACTGTTGGTATTTGTCTTGTTCACGTTCTTGGATTTAGTGCTATTAATGATGAACTTGTAAAGTTTGCAAAAGATAATGATTTATTTTTGATAGAAGATTGTTGTGAATCACATGGTGCTACACACAAGGATAATTTAGGATTTACAAGTAAGGTTGGTACATTTGGAGATATTTCTAATTTTTCATTTTATTTTGGTCATCACATAACTACAGTTGAAGGTGGTATGGTGTGTACTAATGATAATGATATACATCAATTAGCAAGGGCATTTAGATCACATGGTATGACACGAGAACTTTCAGATGAAGTTCAAAATAAATATAAAAAAGAGTATCCAAATTTAAATCCACTTTTTACATTTGCAGTACCAGGTTATAATATGAGGAACCAGGAAATTAATGCGGTATTAGGTTTAGAACAATTAAAAAGACTTGATTATAATATATGGAATAGACAGGATAATTTTAGACTTTGGGTGAGTTGTTTAGATCCAATAAAATATCAAGTATCTTTTCAAGAGGAAGGTAATAGTAATTTTTCATTACCACTTATTATTTTAAATAGTAATAAACTATTATTTGAGGGGGTATGTCGTATTTTAGATGAAGAAGAAGTAGAATATAGAATTGGAACTGCCGGAGGCGGCAATCAGGCCAGACAACCCTATTTAGAAAAATATGAATTTCGTGCACATGATTTAACTAATGTAGATTATATACATGATTTTGGACTTTATGTTGGAAATCATCCTGAGTTAGATAAAGAAGAAATTATTAAATTATGTGATAGGTTGAATTTAGTATGATTGATTTTACAGATAAAAATGTGTTAGTAACTGGTGGTAATGGTATGATAGGACGACATTTAGTTGAATTGTTATACGATACTACATCAGCTAATATAACAGTGGCCGATTTACCAAATGTTGATTTGAGAGATAGAAAAGACTGTAGGGCTGTATGTGAAGGACAAGATATAGTATTTCATTTGGCTGGAATCAAAGGTTCACCGCAAAGATGTATGGAATCACCTGCATCATTTAGTGTTCCTATGATTCAGTTCAATGCCAATATGGTTGAAGCTGCATTTAATGCCGATGTGGATTGGTTTTTATACACAAGTTCAGTTGGTGTATACCACCCGGCAGAAGTATTTGTAGAAGATGCTGTATGGAAAACATTTCCATCTGAAAACGATTGGTATGCTGGTTGGGCAAAACGAATTGGAGAAATGAATGTGGAGGCCTATATGGAAGAACATGGGTGGAATAAATGTTCGATTGTCAGACCTGCAAATGTATATGGGCCTTATGATAATTTCGGTGAATGGTCTATGGTTGTTCCATCATTGATTAAAAAGGCACACGAAAATGATGTGTTAGAAGTTTGGGGCGATGGTTCACCAATT
>Ga0080013_1000720_pt1 | contig 45935 bp, 77 predicted proteins | sample ETNvirenome_6_85_FD_69236 | JGI IMG/M metagenome (GOLD analysis project Ga0080013, IMG submission 69236) | Marine viral communities from the Pacific Ocean - ETNP_6_85 (SPADES assembly) (version 2) | ecosystem: Environmental > Aquatic > Marine > Oceanic | place: Pacific Ocean | collected 2013-06-19
TGTTACCTTTTGACACGTTGCAGTGGTGGTGGGCAACCTGAAGGTTGTCCGTTGAATGTGCCCCGCCTTTCGTTAGGGGTACAATGTGATCTATGTCGAACTTACCGAATATAGGATCACCACAGATGCCGCACAGTCCGTTGCTGGTAGCGACAACCAGCTCATAATCGGCGTGGCCTATGGGCACTCCATGCTCCCTAGCTCGTCGCCGCCCCTCAAACTCCCTGCGCTTCAGGGGGTGGGCCTTCTTGTACTCGCGCTGTAGTTCGGCTATGCGCCCTTTGTTGGCCCGATACCACTTGCGGTGATACTCTTTTCTGCTCTCTCGGTTCGCCTTGTGGTATACGCGGTGCCGCTCTAATATGTGCTCTTTGTTGGCTTGGTAGTGAGCCTTGTTGTAAGCATTGAAGCAAGCCTTGCACGTGTACGCAAGGCCATCCTTGGTGTCCTTGCGCTTACTGAACTCCGTAAGTTCCTTGGTTTCGCCGCATTTGGTACACGTTTTCATAACCATCCTTCAAAAGATAGTGGGCCGATCTCACCGGCCTTGCGCTTATCATCCATGATCTTGTACTGCTCTCTGTAGTGCTTTGCGATCTCTTTGATTGGTCTGTCAGCCTTCCTCACGATGACGTTCTTCCGTTCCAACAGAATGTGAAAATCCTCTTCGCCAATGATCTCGCGTATCAGTTCAGTGTGGGCATGGGGGTCGCTACCCATCTTTTGGTGGCACCCATAACACAGGCTGATGGCATTGAGCGGTTCGTAGCGTGTCGCTTGATTGCCCCTGCCGACATAATGCGAACAGTGCAAGCCCTGTCGATGGCCTTCGGGATATTCCTTCTCGCAGCGTTGACAAGTCCAATTGGCCGCGATTCTCACGCAGTCGCTAAAATGTTTGTCGGCGGTGGTGCGCTTTATAGCTCCCACGATTCCTCCAGCCAGGGCGTATGGTTAGCTCCTTGACACTCTGCCTCCAGAGCGTCGTTAAGAGCGGAAGTGACCGTGGCATACATTAGCCACCACGCCACGAACCAGCCGACTAACCATACCCACCAAGACTTCACACATGCGCCCTCTTCGGAATGGGGAAAGTGAATTGGCTGAAGTGTCTCATCATCTCTTCACTCGTTCTCGGCGGGTTCTCATAACAGGGCTGGCAGACCGGGTTAGGCTCAAGCTTTGCGAAGGAGGCGTGGTCCTTGCGGAAGCCGCACTTCTTACAGACGCGAGCCATATAGATTCCACTTGCTTTTTCCCACCGTCGCGGTGTTTCCAGATCAATGTCCAGCTTGTCGGACAGCTCGTGTGGCGTGTACTTGTGCGCCCACTCGATAAAATCTTTGGGGAAGACATTCTTCCCATAGCGGTCTTTCGGCTCGCCATTCCTGGTGATGTATTCCACGTCTAAACTCTTGACTCCCTGTGCCATCTTACAGTCCTCGTTCTTCTAAAATTGCAGTTAACGATGCGAGCCTCATCCGGGCTTCTTCAATCGCTCGCCTTTCACTCACGCGATCCTCTGCGAAGAAGTCCTCAGAGAAGCCCCAGAACTTGCTCAGTTCTCCTGGCTGGCAGCTTGCCTCGCCCACAGTCCGAGCCAGCGCTCGCCATAGTAGTTCATCTCTTGTCATTCAAGTGTCCCTTTCTTCATATATAAAACTGTCGTGGAATGTCCCGCAGTTCCGACATATTATGTGTCCTGTTGCCGGACCTCTGAACCACTCGTGTTCTTCGCACTGAGTTGGTTGCAAATTAGCTGCTTGCCTATGTGAATCGCCTGTTTTCTGAGAAAGGATTCCCCGAAGGTTTGCGAAGGCAGCGTGAGCAATATCCTCGTTTCGCTCCCCAGCTTCATCCACCAGCGTTGCATCCCGTCTTCTCTGTGCGTACAGAGCAGGGTGAGTTGACTGCTCGGCAGGAGTGGTCTGACGTTTAATCGAATCATTACCGTATCTCCTTGATGCGCGTTCAAGCCATGCTTCCATGCCCCGGAGCGTCTTCCACCGTTTAGATTTGTTCCTCTCCAGCCAATCATTCGCCGCGTGGATCTCTTCCACCACTTTCACACCTGGGAACTTCGACTCCCACTCGCGGAGTTTCCCCGGTGGGATGTTGAGCCAGGAGCCGTCACCGAATCGCAATTCAATCTTCATGTGACGTACCCTACCCCACACAAAATTGTCCGTCAACAACTTTCGTAAATTTTTTTCTACATTTATTCTGGGTACAGAACCCCTCTTTCCCGTGGCAAGGCTTCCGGCCACCTCACTTCGTGAGTGAGTTACAGGTACTAGATATTTCCCCCCAAGACACTTACTAGCTGTCTGGGCACCCTGGTCGCTAATCAGAGTGGTTGGCTACTGCCACGGGTCGGGTTGACAGGGGTAGGTCAGCGCCCGAGCCGGGGAGTAAAGCATATCCCCATCTTGAAGTCAAACCTAAAATTTGACATTCTTATAACTTGCTGATATAAGCGGATAAATATTTTTCTTGACTCTGAAAAAAGCCGTGGTATAGTGTCGCGCTATGTCCGATTATTATGAAGAGCTAAAGCTGGCGGCTGCGAGGAAGGTTTACCGCCTCCACCGCCAGGGTAAAAAGCCGAAAAGGGCTAAGGACTGGCCCACTTGGTGGGAAGCCCGTTACGGGGATGGGCAGACATTCGAGGAATATGTGAATGAGCGAAGACACTCTGACTGAACAGGCTTTCATGGCTTCTGTCTTAGCCGAAGAACTGACCGATCTCCTAAAAAATCTTGACAGAGAGGAATTTCTCTTTGTAATCAGGGAGTTAGAGAAGTCTACGCCTTGTATGAAAGAACTGGCGCGACGTGCCTAGTCTACAGCAGGAGTGCGTTAGACTCCTGACTGCCTGGGCTGAAGAAGAAGACTCCCTCTCATCTATGGGCGGGAACCCTATTTCCCAGATCATGGAAATGGGCGAAGGTGCAGGGATTCGCCGCCCTTCGGGGTCTAAACCGCTGATCTACCACCGCTCAAAAGACCATAAGCGGGTGGAAAAGGCGCTTTCCCTCATTGCCAAAACCAATCCTGACCGGGCCAGGGTCATAAGGGCCTATGCAAAAGCCGGTTGTCCAGCTAATTTACAGGAATTTGCTCTCGGAGAGGCCATCGGAGCCTTTGAAATGACAATCTATTTGTCCTAAGTCCTTGAAATGTTACAGAATTAGTACATTTTGCCCTTGACATCCACGGAACTTTTTGATACAGTGCTGTCTAATTCTTCTGTGGGCCTCGTTCGCCCTGAAAAAAGTACCCGCTTCGGCGGGTTTTTGCGTTTAGAAGAATAAGAAGAATAACCATGCCTCCCCTTGATTGCCGCTCTGTGACTGGACTTTCCTCTTGGTTGAACTTCTTCAAAAGTTTGGCAGCCACAGGGGTTATCTTAGGCACGGCGGCATGGGCTACGGTCACTTTCGCATTGGATGAGATGTACGCCCCCGCCAGCCTGGTTCAAGAGGTTGGCGAATTGAAGGTTTCTGTCCACCACATTCGCACGCTCCAGATCAAGAGCGCAGTTCCTACCACACAGGCGACAGCTTGCGGGGCAAACGGGTCAGCGAAAGGCGCATACGAACAACAGGTAAGAGAATTGGTCCACGAATACGAGGTTTTGACAGGAGCGGAACTCTACGTCCCTTCCTGTGAGGATCTCCTCTATTGATTAAGACCTGTTCTGCCTGTGGAGAATCAAAGCACCCCGCCCATTTCTACAGGGACCAGACTACACCAGACAACTTGAAGCCCTTTTGTGCCCTCTGCTCAAGAGCATACGACCAGGGATTCTACGATCCCGACCCGGCTCGAAGACGGGCATATAACCATTTTCAGGGTTCCCCGAACGGCAAGGCAACGCCACCCTGGCATCAAAAACATTTCTAAAAGCACGGTGCTGCACGCTATGACCACGGGGGACTCTTTTTTATGCTAAAACTCAAGAATGACTCAATCATCCCTCACCTTTCTTCTGGTATGCTGTTCGGCTTGATAGCAATTGACCAGGCATATGAGGCCGCAGGAGTCCCTGAGACAGTTGTAACCAGCGCGATGGACGGCCCACATAAACGAGGGTCGCTGCACTACAGCGGCAACGCCGTTGACATCAGGACGCGAAACGCAACAGAATCCCAACTAACCCAGATCGTCGCCCAGCTTCGATCAAACCTAACCGAACACTACGATGTCATTCTTGAGGCTGACCATCTTCACGTTGAGTTTGACGTTAAGCGCTTGCGCTAGTACTCCAGACACTGGCCCTGATACCACGCGGTTCGAGCATCTTCAACGCATAGAGATGCGGAGAACATGTGAGACACACTGGCGTCGTATGGAGTTGAAGAAGCCGGGGCGCTACAAGATATTCCCCGAAGGCAAAAGCATCAAAGAGTACTGCCGAGAGAGACACCCATAATGTTTTCAGGACACGCTTACTTTGGATACCGCACATGTGGTGTCAACGGCTGCAAAGAATTTGCGCCCAAGGCGGGGCCGGGTGACAACATCTACCGCTGCGCGAGACACTACGAGCGCCGGGAAGAGGCTCTTGAGCGAACGGTTGATATCGACCCGCGCCTGGTTGAGAGGCTGATACGGTGAGCGACACCAAAAAGAAGTTGCGCGACACAGCAAAAGAGCTGTCGAACATCCCAGAGAAAGACCTCGGCTGCTCCGAGAATGTCGAGAAGGTAGAAGAGGCTGCTAAGAGCCTAGAGGAAGTGGCCCGTGATATTGATAGCGCCGAGCAATCAATGGGCAACCCCTTTGAACCACAAGATTGGTGGCCTACGGTCTAGATATGAAAGATACTCCACTGAATATGCGCTTTGTGATGGCCTTCGGCCTGACCCTCGCGTATGTGTCAATGATTTTCAAGGGGATTGACACCCCTGACGCGATGGTGGCTCTGGTCACGGCTGGCTGGAGCTGGTTCTTCGGCTCTTCCAGTGGTTCCGAACGCAAAGACAAGGCTATACTGAAGGATGAAGACAATGACGCTTAATCACCGCTACCCTGCCTTCTTTATGGCGCTCGCTGTGGCGCTCACGATGGCTGGCTGCGCTGGTCAATTCCGCCCTGCCGACCAACCCGAAGCAATCGGATACGTTCAAGAGAAATTGGACACCGCCTTAACCGGCATCTCCACGGCCTACCAGACCGGCCTTATCGACCAGGATGAGAAGAACCAGTGGCTGGACCGCTGGCAAAGAGTCAAGGATCTCTCGGATTGGGCTATCACCGCTTATGCTAGAGGCAGCGGCTCCTCCTTCTTGGATCAAGCCCGAACACAGGTCAGGATCATGTTGGTGGAACTCGTCAGGGCAGGAGTCCTAAAGAGAGGCGATGAGGATTAATGGGAAGAATTACGGAGTGGGACATGAGTGTAGATGTAGCCTTTAAAATTTTGGGTATCGTTGATCTTGCTGTAGAGTTGTGGCGAGCTAACGGCGGTGACGAGGAAGATCTCTTCGCCCTCCGCGATCAGCTTGCCGAGAAATCAAAGGAAGAGAAAGTCGCAATTCTCCGTGAGAGAGGCGAGCGCCTTCAGGCGAGAGCAGACGCGCTGCGTAACCAGTGAGTGGCCGATACCGGATTCAAATTGACGCGGTAATTGGTAGCATTGATGCGATCCCTGACGCCATCCCCACGGGGCTGACGGTCACGGGAACCACCACCGACACGATCACTCTTGATTGGGACGACAACACAGAGCCAGACTTCGCTTCTTACACTGTCTACCGCGCTCCAGATGGGGTGAACTTCGCAGCGGTAGCCACGGGCGTCACGTCATCTACCTACACGGACACCGGTTTGGATTCAGGCACACCGTATTGGTACAAGGTGAGCGCCGTTGACGATTCAACGAACGAATCGAATCAGTCAGAGGCAGTGCAGTCCTCTACCGACTCGATAGTATTCGCGGTCTACCCTATCTCCACCGACCCCCTGACCCCCTTCTATGGGCAGGAAGCGGTGATAACAAACACCAGCGCCACTTGGGAAGTGACAGCTCAAAGCCCGTTAGACGGCGCTTTTAGCGACTTCGGAGTTGGCGGGACGTACAAATACACGAAGGGATCAGATGCAGGCGAAGCGAGCTTCACATACACGGTTTACGATTACGACGGCACTGGCGCTGATATTGTTGGTGCTACTTGGAGTATCACCGTCCAGTAATGCGGCCACTGTTCTTGACGGCGGCGTAACCCTTCCTGACGGGCAGGCCGCACTTTGTGGTGGCGACGTTCCCCTAACCGGCTGCGTGTTTTTCATCGACCCGGTTCTGGGCAGCCCAAGCAACGACGGGATGTCAATTGCCTCCCCGTGGGACTGCGAGACTTTGAACGCAGCCACGCTCCCCGCAGGCGCTCGCGTTGTGGTTATGGACGATACTGTTGACTCTGACTGCATCGTTGAAGTAGATTGGTCTGTTGACGCGACCAACCAGAACATCGTCACCACTGCCTACCTCGACTCGACAGACAACACCGTTCGCTACTATGACAGCGGGACTGGTGCCTCCCGTGGCGAGAAAGCAGAGATCAGCTTTGTTGATTACCGTTCCGTGGCCGACAAAAGCCACATCGATGTGCGCGATATCAAGCTGGTAAAAAAGTGGCGACCCGGCCACTACATCTACACTCACGGGCTGGGTGGACAGGGGAAAAGCGGTAAGGGGATGATCCAGTTCGATGAATCTCACCAGCAGCGCAGATGGCAATGGTGGGACAACTACCGCGCCGACCCGGCCTTCGCTGGCGTCACATTCATTACCTATTGGGGTCAAGTTGAGCCGGTAGATGATGACTGGTCTGCGCTTGATGAGATCGAAGAGGATCTTGACTACGTGGAAGCCATGCCGGTGGAGAAGGGATACCTCTTCTGGTTCCATCAGCAAAAACATGGTGGCGGTGGAGATACCGCGTGTCCGGTTGCGTCAACGGATACCTACCAAGGCGAGGATGTCACACGCCCGACAAACTTCTTTTACTTCCCAGAATTTTTATGGGACAACTATTGGGGGGACGGACAATACATCTGTGATCGGACTTACAACCCCGCCTACGGGTTGGTTTTGGAGAACCCAGATGTCATGCGTGAGCTTCTGGAATTTTGGGCTGAGTTCGCACGGCGGTTCGACCAGCATCCGGCCCTGGAGGCGGTAATCGTCAATTTGGAAACGGCTACGGGAGGGGCGGGTGGAGGCTTGCGGCCTGGATTTACACAGACGATCTACCGCGAGGCTTTCAAAGAGTACGTTCTTGCGGTCAAAAGCTATTTCCAACATACCTCCGTCATTTTCAACGTGTCTTACAAGATGAGCGACGGACAACTGCAGAGCGATTACGACGATCTTCTGCAATGGATGGTTGACAACGGGATTGGAGTTGGGAACACGGACCTCCCGCCAAAGTGTGTGAATCAGCCTTGGGGGTCTGGTCCGCAAGATCCCGACTGCCCCGATGGAATTTATGATGTTGCGGATGAGCCGCACGGGATACGGATTCACAACTCTCAGGCGATCATCGACTTCAGAGAGAAGATACCATCCGTCTATCGTGTTGCAGGCGACCAGCTCGGGAAGGGACACTGGGTTGGACAGCAGGGAGGGTACTCCCCTGAAATTTTTGTTGAGTGGTGCAATTCACTGGTTCAGTGTACTCACTTGTTTTGGATTCAGGTTTTTGACTACGATATTCGTCACGGGGAGCCGGATCAGGCGTGGTCACAGGTTGTGCCCTGGATACGAACCAGCCCCGAAGCACAACTGTTTAACACTGCATGTCCTGAGAGCGCCTGTAAATGAAGTCACGCCTAGTTACTCACGTTCAGAGTCCGTCCAGCAACACCACGCAGGACTACACCGTGACCGGCTTCGGCACCCCCGACTTCGCTATCGTGATTGCACAGGAGTTTGCATCAGCAACCCCAGCCAACACGATGAACAACGGGCAGGGAAGCGGGTACGTCATTGGTTTTACTGATGGGACTACCTCGCATTGCGCCGGGGCGGTTGTAAAAGATGGAGTCAACCCAACCAACGCCGACGTTGGATATTCGCGCATCGACACCGATGATGTTGTTTACTACAAGCGGTTGAAAGGCGACACCGCCGCCACCGCCGACACCCCGACGTTCATCACAGACGGCCTTCGGCTCACCTGGTCAACCGGAACGGACAGGCCGGGAGTTTCCGTTATCCTCATTCAATGGGACGCAGGCGAGTCGGCCAAGATCGGCACGTTTACGTCCTCTGGCACAGTTGACACCGCGACCACGGTTACGACCACTGGCGTTGACCCAAACTTTGTTTGGATTTTTGGGATCTCTGGAACCGCCGCTGCTGACAATGATGCCGACGATCCCTGCCTGTCAGTTGGAATGGCTGTTGACAACGGATCTTCGATAGATCAATTCGTTCACTGTCACTACCGTCACGACACCGCACGATCAAACATGCACGGGGCAGCCGCTATCGCCCCTGACCGAGCAGGACTTGGGTTCACCACGAACTTCACCACTCAGTACGAATTAGAAGTCACCGCGATGGGAACGGACGATTTTTCTGTAACCACCAGAGCGGGGTCTGGCTCTGTGACAGCCCAGACCTGGATGTACCTAGCGGTAGAGTTTGCGACCCCAGCCGAATTGTTCCTGGCTAACGCCCCGACCTCCACGGGAGATTGGGATGCCGCCTCAATGTCCTTCCAGCCAGAATCAGTTTTTGTGATACCGACGATGTTCAACTCTGACGAAGCGCGAAGCACCTCTGGTGGCGGTTCAAAAAATCAATCTCTTTACTACGCGAATGAAAATTCTGATGAGGCTTATTGGCACGTTTATAACAACGAATCCCCCAGCGTCACGACTTCAGACGCCCGGTTCAAATACAACAACCGGCTTGAGTGGAATGGCAACGTCAACGGAGCAACACCAGACGGCAACGCCGATTCTGGCCCAACTTTCGATTCCAGCGGGGTCATTTGGGATGTAACGAACGCCCCCGGCCACGCCTACAGAACCATAATCCTCGGCGTCTTTGAAACCCCATCCGGCATTGACCCGAACCCTGGACCGGCGCACAACCGCCACTACATGCACAATTTGGTGAGATAAAACCATGCCACGAGTTTACTCAGCTTCTTTCACGGAGGTAGCGGCCACCGCCCAACAGGATTTATTCCAGTTGGAGGCGCTGACCGTTCCTCTCCAACTACACGCAGTTTACCTCAGTCAGTCCTCGGACGTTGGCGATGCCAGCGCCGAGAACCTGTCGATATTGATCCGTCGCGTTACCGACGCGGTGACTAACGATATCGCAGAAGTCAAGATTGATAGCGGTGATGCAGCGGCCAACGCTGATATCGCCGTCAACGAGACAACCGAACTGACAACTGGTGCCAGCACCATCCACGCTACGACATGGAATATCCTAAATGAGTTCATCTTTTTACCGCCACCCGAAATGCGGCCAACGGCGGTTATTGGTGACGTTATCTGCGTGAACCTAAATACCACCCCCGCCGACGCTTTGACGATTAGCGGGACTGCCTACTTCTCGGAGATGGGTTCCTAATGAATATCAATAAGTTACAAACATTCACGCGCTCCGAGCTGGAGTCTCGCCGCGATCAGACTAAGGCGCGGATCAAGCGTTGGTCTAACACTGGCCGCGAAGACTTCGTGAGCGAGCTTCGGGTTGAGGTGAAGCAGATAGCTGAAGTTCTCGCCTCTGGTGAGTTTTTAAGAGAAGGTGAGTAAGCACGTCTATCGCAGGCCGTGGGATTATGCGGTCAGGGAGGCCGCACGTCGCCGCCTAAATCAACCGCCTGGATCTGCAAATCAGCCTCCAGTTTGGAGCTACCCAGACCCGGCCACGATTTTTACCGGCACACATTATCTTCAAAACTTGGACGATGTGTGTTCTGACCCGAACGACTCCTCTGCCCTCCTGACTTACTCTCTGGTCAGCGGCTCATTCCCGACAGGGCTAGAGCTTGTCGGAAGCATCATCCAAGGAACCCCCAGTGAAGTTGGCACGTTCACCGTCACGTTACGAGCGGACGATGGAACGGGAACAACGGATGAACAGGTGGTGTTCACCACAGAACAGGGTCCGGTATTTGTCCCGGTGCTCTATCAGCTAACCCGCCACCATACCGGCGTCTACGCTTGACGCCATGTACCGAAAAATCGGGGAGGTATCCGAGCAGCGCCGTCTAGCCCTTCTGGATAGGGCAGGCGAATGGCGGTGGAAGCCGCCCGACTTCTGGGTGAGTGTGCTTGATGGGAAGCGGATGTACCTCAAGATACCACCCGGAGGGCGGCTGCACCCGCACGTAGACAATGCAGGCGAGAAGATACACATAGTCCTAAAGAGCAATCAGTTCGCGGTAAGCAGAAGTGGCGACGATTGGGTGAGCTTAGAGCAGGGAGGCATCTACCGGATGGACCCCAAGATTGAGCATGAGTCAATCAACGAAGGCGACACCGACAGGATTCACCTGGTGCTGTCAACGTGATTATCGTCCCAACAATCGTACACACGGGCACTTGCTTTACCATCGACCACTTGTTCGCGGATGTGCCAAAGATAAGGAACCCCAAGCGAGGATTTGGGGTATTCTGGGCGCACGTCTGGGCCGAAAGAATGCCCGAGATAATAGACAGGATGGGGGAAGGCCACCCCATCGTTGTCCCGCTAAGACCGCCCGTTAACGTGGCCTTGTCATGGAAAAAGCGCGAGCGCAACCTGGCCGAGCTTGACCAACAGTGGCGCAGGATGCGGGACATAATCGATCATTACGACCCCATGTACCTGCCGGTTGAAAGCCCACACAGGGAAGTGTTCCTTGACAAGATAAGGCACCGGCTTGACATGCCACTGCACACAGACTGGCGAAAGATTGCGTCAATAGAGAATGAAGGCATTAGCCTTACGGACGAGGAAATTCAACAAGCGGAGCGGTGGAACGAGTTCTATGGCAAAAATTCTACGCCCTGATTCAAAGATCAAAGTAAACCGCGCCCCACAGGACAATAACCAGGACTTTCGAGTTCAGGTTAGGCACCAGGGGCCGTGGGTTATCCTACTAATAGATAAGAAACCCATTCCAATGTCAACGCCTCAAGCCCATAAGATTGGCTGGGCGTTGCTACGGGAAGCGGATGATTGCATCCGCGAAGCCAACAACGGAGTGTTGTGGGCTGGTCACAAGGCCAATCACTCAGTCATTATGACTGTTAACGGAACGTCGCTGAATGTCAGCGCTCATAAGGCGCGACAAATTGCCGCAGCTTTGTTGCGGAACTCAGACCCGGCTGACGACTTTCAAAAAAACAATCGAGTAAAAATCATATGATCGGTATGCTATATTCTGTCGCGATTGGGTCTCAGGCTCAAACGGCGGCGAAAACTTTGGTAGAGGTTGCAGCACCTTCGGATGCTGTTGTCCTAATAGAGCGCGAGTCAATCACCCAGACCTCCTTCGATACTTCAGAGAACCTGGGAACTCGCACGGCTGATATCGCCACCACGGGAACTGGCACCGCAACCACTGCGCGTCCGTTCCAAGCGGGATTCGCCGCTTTCGGTGGCACTGTTGAAACGAACTGTTCTATTGAACCGACTTACGGAACGCCTGTGCTTTTGGAGTCAGGCTTTAACGTACTGTCCGGTTTCCTCTGGACCCCGGCGAATGATGACGAAATAATTGTTATCAGCCCCTCTCAGCTTGCTGGAATGAACTTGGACGTAACTCCGTCCGCTTCAATGAACTTCTCATACCAGGTGACGCTGCGTGAGATCGGAGGTTAGTCTAGGAGACAGGGTAGAGATTGCCTTCAACAAGGCATCTCCCCAAGAGATCGCGGCTCGCCCTGGCGTCTACCAAACGGAGGCAGACGTTGGCGAGGTTGTTTCGGCCCCATACCTGGACACCTACGGAGTTCTGTCGGTAGAGGTTTCGGTGAATGGGCGCAGACGGAAAGTTGCAGCGGAGAAATTAACAGTTGTCGATACACAACGCATGGATGACTATCAACGTAGTGAAGAAGCGCGCCGTCGTGAGGCGGCGGCAGCCTTTGTTGCCGAGAATTTCCCAGAAGCTAATATCCGTTTTAACGAAGACGGCCAAGCGAGCTAAGCGCACAGTAAAGAGGGTTGTGGCAGTTTACTGTGAGGTGCTGCCACAGACCTCCCCCTACTTTCGGCCCTTCCAACAGGGACCGCCGAAGCGATGAACAGGCACGTCTACCGAAGACCCTGGGACTATTACAGTAGGCGTAAGGCTGTTTCGGCTAACAGGCCAAAGACCGCCACCAATATAACCCCTAGTGGGCTAGAATTCGTCCCGCCCGACCATTTGAAAAGTCGGGAATCGTTCCGCACCAGGAACAATACTAATCGCAGGCTACTAACGCCTACCCTTAGTAGGTTCAAGCCGCCAACGACATCTTCCGACATCCCCCAGAGCGTTCTTAGGGTAGAACGGAGAGAGAGCAGGCGCACACTACAGCAACCCCTATGGCTCGCGCCACAAGGTGTTGTTGCAAGCACTGCCGTTCTTCCTGCATTCCTCGGCAGGGAGGCGAGCAGAAGGCCGGACGGTAGGCGCACGCCTGTCCACCCCGTCCTGCCCCCGGAGGTAACGCTAGCCGACGCCACACCGGCTGTACCTCCAGCTCACAACTTGCCGGTCCAACATACCCGGCGTGAGCACAGAAAGGTTCTTGAGATTGAACCTTTACCCCCGGTTACAACTGCCGCCACCCTAGCCGCAGTACCGGGGGCTTTATTCCTGGCGAGGCCCTTTAGGCTGCGCCATGAGCGGAATCTGTTAGTCCCGCCTGTACTTAACGTACACCCGCCGACTGGCACAACATCCGCGACAATAGCGGCGTTCGTACCTGCGAAACAGGTTAAACGTCTGCCGCGTGGCCCGGTAGTAGTAAGCTCTACGGTTGTCATTTCCGACAACCGGACAGCGGCTACCGCCATAGCGCCTAGCTACTTCCCGGTAGCGCAGCACAAGCGCACCGGCTGGCGTAAAGTTCAGCGCCCGTTAGCTCTTAACACGCACCCGACGGAAACGCGGCCCGACGTTAGGGTATGGCGCGACATAGACGAGAAGGTAGTAACCCTACCCTCTCGTAGAGCGTTGCGTGTAGTTCCGATTGCGGAACTTCTGAACGACAGAACGAAGCTACCGTCGCCGTTCCCGGCACTTGGGTATCATAAGCGGTCAGAGACTGACAGAGAGCTACTAGTCTCTCCGGTCCATAACGAACACCCGCAAACCCCGGTAGCCCCGGTAGTTTTCGCTGCCCTGGACAAGCCCCTTAGCGGCCTAACCAGGCGAACAAAACGCCGGTTGCTAACCCCCGTAGTTGAGATATATACGGGGTATCCATCAGAGCTAGAGGCTGGCAACGAGCCAGCGATCTACGTTACCGCAGCGATGCCGAGTAGCGATGTCTACGTTAGCGGGGCGATCACAGAGGCGGTCTACCTGCTAGGCGGTGAGGCAGAAGTTATCTATCTGCTTAGTAGCATGGTGGACAACGACCTCTATACCGAAGGCGAGATACTAGACGCCATATACACCTTAACGGACTTTAATCTATGACCATCCGAGTAGGCGAAGTAGGTAAAAAAATCTACGTTATTACCAGCTACGATATGTCAAGTAACACCAGCTTGCAGATCATTGCGGTCCCGCCTTCTGGTGAGACTAACCAGAAGACTTGGACTGCCACGCTACAGACCAGCACTCTGTCAAATATCACATTGGAGGATGGCACAGCCGTAACGACTGTAGCAGCTAACGAATCGATGTACTACGAGACTTCAGCGGCTACTGATTTAGATGAGGCCGGAACGTGGACCCTGATAGGAAAATTTACCAACACATCAGCGACACCGGACGACGTTTTCATTAGCGACCCGGTTACGCTAGTTGTTTCGGACGATAATTATTCGGCGTAAGGGTGGAATATGGGTAAGGGTAGCAAGCGCAGGCCGACAAGGCTTAGCGAGGAAGAAATGGCCGCGAGATGGGCTAGGGTGTTTGAAAAGAAGAAGGCCGCTAACGGCGGCCAATCGGTCAAGTCACCGGGTTAGGGCCGAAAGCCCCACCGTCTAAGTGGCGCGGGAGGGACGCTCACCGAGACTGGCCTTGACTGGCTTCCCCTCGAAGTAGAGGAACAAGCCCCGCGCCGTAAGCAACGACGCTATAAGCAGGATTATACAGATAGTTGCTAGCATTGCAACCAGCCCTCGCGTTTCACTTATTCGGCGTTCGGGAAGAAGTGCTTCATCACTTCGTCGTAGGTTCGATTCGTAACTTCCTTCACCCGGTTATAGGGGATCGAATCGTCCTGAGCGCGCATGATGTAGAAGCACCGTGCTGCGATCAAATCGACCACCACTTCTTCAGCGTAATACTTGAAGGGGTCGCCGTATAGCCGGTATATTATTTCTTCTATCTGCTTTGCTTGCGGGGACATCATCCTGCTCCTTTCTCCGTTTAACTTGGGGACCATTCTACCAGGTCATTTATCAACGTCAAGGCTATCATTGCAACCCCTACGGGACCAGAACTACTTCATGCGGACGCAGGTAGGTATAGTGGCCGCTCGCTAGGCTTACGCGGTACTTCGGCGGGTTAGCGATCCTAGCCACGACCAGGCCATGCGTTACATGGGGATTGCCAAAAGAATCCCTAGTCTCGACTTGCACCTGCTGGCCGACATTGGCCCCTTGGTATAATGGGATAACGTTACTCATGTTACTTGTCCTTGTCCATTAATAATAATGCGTTACATGGGGATTGCCAAAAGAATCCCTAGTCTCGACTTGCACCTGCTGGCCGACATTGGCCCCTTGGTATAATGGGATAACGTTACTCATGTTACTTGTCCTTGTCCATTAATAATAAACCGACTAGGCCACCGATTATACACGCGCCTAGCCACAGTTCAATGATAGTTAATAGATCCATAGCAGCACCGCCAAGGCCACAGCAGGCCACAGGAGAAGCGCCAGACGCACCGTATAGACGGTAAGGTTAAATAGCCCCTTGCCTATCTCTACGGCGTCAAGAGCGAACGCAGCGCACAGTGAAACGAGTTTTTCCCGGTAGGGCATAGCTTGCCACTCTCGTTTATGTATCTCGTGTTCCAGATCCTCGAACTCTTTTTTATCCATTGCTCACTCCCAACGTGTTAGGGCATACATAGAACCGGCCTACTGGTACTGATATCTCCCAACCGGGCCGCGCATGATTGATGTATACGCAGACCCTGCCCTCCGGGTGTATTGTCTCAACCCCTTCGGCCTTATGCACCTCCACGGTTTCTCTATATTCAGACCTTGAGAGGAACCAGCGGTCTACGGGGTTTGCCTGTACGACGCAGGAGATAAAGAGCATTAGGGTAGCCGTTAGCCAAAGCATGTTAGTCCTCCCAATTTAGAAGCTCTAAGGCGAGGTGATCCGAATGCTTCGCGACCTCGCTCGCCTTGCGTGAGGCCGATTCGAGCAGGGAGGAGGCAGTTGCTGCATCCCCATATCCCGCTTCCTCGGCCCTGACAAGATTCAAGGCGCGGTGGGCATCCGCTAGTTGCTGAAGTGTGCGCTCCAAGATCCATTCCGCATGTTTGACATGATCTGCGTTATCCATCTTAGTTCTCCCAATTTAGAAAGGGTATGCTTCTCCGACCGCCTCGCTATAGGACTGCATGTTCTGACAAAGCCACTCAGGGAGGGGATACAAGTAATCTTCGGCACCGTCCCAGAACCCCACTCCGCGACCATTGCGCGAATACCAAAAGTTATGTGCAACATCCTCTAGGCTTTCGGTGGGAATGAGGCGCTCGCAAAGCTGGAATTTTGAATAGAAAGCGAGGCAGTCAATGATTGACTCTCGTTTGAACGCTTGGTCTGGTTCCATGCCTTCTGCCTTCATTGTAAAGTTGACCGCCTCGAAGTATGCTTCGACAAAGGCAGCCTCATCATCTGTTAATTCTATAGATGTCATAATGTTAGTCCCTAGCAGGTGAAGAAAACCGCTCCCATTTGTCACAGATCCTATCGACTAACTCGTGTAAATCAGGCGCATCTAAGTCCATGCTTTCGCAAAGCGACTCAAGGTCTAGCTGTTGGGTGGCGAATATTTCCGCACATAAGCGGACGGCCTGTAATTCGGTGTTTTGCCAGTTTTGCTCTCTCGTGAATTGCATATGATTGCTCCTAGTGGTTGAAGAAAACCGCGCCGGTATCGATATCATAGACGCAGTCCATAATAAAGAGGTCGCGTGCGAAGGCTTCGGTATCGAAGTAATACCGCAGGTTCTCTGGCATATCGTCCAGCATACCCGTGGATTCGATGTAATCTTCGGCGTATTCAACCTTCGAGTCCCATACTCCCATGAATCGCTCCTCGAACTCGGCAGGGTCCGCATCGAAAATGTCTACGAAGGCATTCCAGACGGCCTCGCCTTCTCTTTCGATGATTTCTTCGATTTCTCTTTCTGTTACCATTATTCCAAACTGTTCCATTGTGTATCTCCTTACTTGGTTATATTGCTGAAATAGTTACGAACGCCAAGGCGATCTTGGAGAATGTTAATCTGTTCCAGCGCTTCCGCCGCGCACATCGAGGCTGAGTAGACATCTGCGGGAAACGTCCCATTTTGCTCAAGATGGGCCACGGCGGCCTTGAGGTTCGATAGGGCGACATTTCGCGCCCGCTTCAAGATTTCGAGTTTCCTGGGTTCGGTGATAGGATTTTTGAAGCTGGTAGTTTGCATCTGTGGATCTCCCGTGTGTGTGAGGTCATAATAGCGCATCAAGCGCAGTGGTCAATAGTTTATTTAGACCGTTTGGTTATATCGCGCTGTTCTTTAATAAATTTCCGCGCCTCCTTATGAGTCGGGAAATACCCTAGCACATCGTATGCGGGAGAACCCCAAGCGACATCGCCATGGTCTGCCCATGCTCGGTACTTGTCGCTCTCGGCCAGACGCACAACGACGTAATTCTTAGTTGCTATCATGTGTATCTCCTAGTCGGCCATCTCTTTAATAAGTTCAAGCTCATCTTCCAACTCGTTTAGAAGCGCGGCCTCCATAGCCAATAACCTCTTTGCCGCCCTCATGTTCGTGATGGAGATCACTGACTGACAGCGCGGGTGGTCATTGAACAGCTTTTGTACTCGCCGGGGGTGCTGATTGGCCGCCCAGCGGGGGATTTCTTCGCAAAAGACCGGGATTGGTAGGCGCTTGGTCCGCGCCTTGTGGCCCTCTACAAATTTGGAGGACATCATCTGACCCCCGGCTTGCATAAGGAGTCTCAGGTTTTCCCGTTCTTTCCGTCTGGTGCCTTCGATTTCCGGGTTGAATTTCATTTGTGTATCTCCTAGTTGCTCTCGTTGTATCTTGATTCTAGCCACTCTTTCGCTTCCCGCTTGGTGGGCCACCTGCTCACTTCGTCAAAAAGCCCGAGGAAGTTAATCTGAGCGAGCCATGTCCCGGCGTCCCACTGTTTTTCAATGGTCGATCCGGTGTTCCTGCAGACATAATACCCAGGATATCTGCGCTCTAAGTCTATTTTGATCTGCTCTTGCACCTGCGATCTCCTGATCTGTTGGGGCCATAATATACCACTCAGCACCCATGTCTACTAGTTTTATATATCAATTGGTTATAAGATAGCATCTCATTATGCCGAGAAAAGCAACCAAGCCCGACAATGCCAGATCTGCGGTGACACACACCAAAGAAGGCAAGCTCGCCCCTGGCAATCCTTGGAGATTCCCAAAGGGGACAAGTGGACACAAGGCACGGTATGAGACGGGGAAGGCCATAGCCAATCAGTGCGAGAGATATTTGCAGAGCATACCAGAAGATCAGGTGCCAACTTGGTCGGGCCTTGCTGTAAGTATGGGTATGAGCAGCAATGCGTTAGATAGATACAGGAAGGGTGAAATACCAAAGGACTCGAAGGAAACTGACGCTATAGTTAACGTGCTTGAGTATATGGGGACCGTGATTGAGTCGCGCCTAGAGGCAAAGCTCGTGGACAGAGATACGTTCACACCAGGCCAGAAGTTCGCGCTCACGAACAGATTTAAAGACAGGTGGCGATCAGAACAGCACATCAGTGTGGACAAGGCAGAGACACAGACCTTGCAGCTTATCATCCCCAGAGAGCTTGCAGAGAAGCGTGGGCTTATAGACCGTGGCATTGTGATCGAGGAAGGCGAGGTTATAGAGGAGGGCGATTAATATAGCTAATTGTTCTATACAAACTGTTGACTACTACGCTGGGTGTGGCATACTGGCCCCACATTAGAGCACAGGAGCACAGACACACAGACACCACACACAACAGCCCCTCACAGCCCCTACAAGGCGATTTGACCCCGACCCTATGGGTAGGTACTACTCCCCCCCTAAACGGGGCTCAGAGGGCAGCACAGAGCGTCTGAGAGGGCGTAGGAGTCCCACGGCTGGGTCTAGGGTGGAGGGGGCTCTAAATTCGGGGGTTTGTTCACAGCAAAATAACCCTGTATGGTACTTCACATAATTATTCCCCTAAAACGGGGGGGTCTGTTTTCACAATCGGCCTTTCTAAAATATATTTTCTAAAAAAATTAAAGGTATCAAAGACATGCCAATGGTTAATGGTAAAAAGTATTCTTACACTAAGAAGGGGAAAGCGGCGGCTCGCGCAGCAGCTAAAAAAAGCGGCAAAAAAGTAAAAAAAAGAAAGAAGTAGATTTTGAAGGACTTACAAGGGTATTATATGGAACAGGATGAGCTTTTCCCGTCCGATGAGTATAGGCCTTCGGTGAGCTTGCTTCGGTGCGAGGGTTCGCCAGAGACTATTGTTTTTATAGATGGCGGGTTTCTAGGAGTTTGTCCAGGCCGAAAAGAGCTTTTTGCTTGGTTCGGCTCGTTGCCGCCGGGTAAATTTGATTTCAACTGGCAGCACGTATCCAAAGAGGATTTATTTAATGAGTCAGAAGGACCGTTCTCCCTCCGTTGAGCAAAGCAAGAACCCCGAAACCGCCCGTTGTGGCAAGTGCGGGAGTATTGCTTGTTGCCAAAATAAAGCAAAGGGCAAGTCAAAAGGCTTCGATCAGTTGTATACGACAATATTAGGGGCTGTTTTGACCGGGGCATCCCCCCAAAGATGGGATAAGCTGGTGGGGGAAGCATGGACTTTGGCCCGTAAGGCCGAAGAGCAGATGAAAACGCCCAGAAACACGGATATGCCGTGAATCGTGGGCTTCGCGCTTCGCGCTCAGCCCCTCGCCGCCGTCAGCCCGATTTCGTAAGGAAAGCTGGCCCTCATACAGACCAACGCACCCGCACGGGGCGAAAGGCCAAGCACAAGGGGCTGGAGGCTGATAAATGATCCCATATCGCGCTTCTCCTGTCCTTACCGCGTTCCATGAGGACGATCACTTCGTTCGCGGCCTTATGGGGCCGTTTGGGAGCGGTAAATCGGTAGGGTGCTGCCAGGAGATATTCTTCCGGTGTGCATCTCAACCGAAGCAGGAAGATGGCTTCCGTAAATCACGCTGGGTAGCCGTCCGTAACACCACACAGCAGCTTAAAGACACCACCCTTAAAACCTGGCTAGACTGGTTCCCAGAGGGCGCTACAGGCCACTACAAGGTGTCTGACGCGACGTACCTACTAGAGTTTCAGGACATACGGGCCGAGATACTGTTCCGCCCCCTGGACACTCCTGATGACGTTAAGCGCCTCCTGTCCCTGGAACTGACCGGGGCGTGGGTGAACGAGGCCAGAGAGATCCCCAAGGCGATCATAGACGGTCTTACTGGCCGTATTGGCCGGTATCCGCGTGACGCAGACGGTGGTTCCTCGTGGAACGGTATCATTATGGATACCAACCCGCCGGATGAAGACCACTGGTGGTATGACATGTTCGAGGTTCAGCGCCACCAGGATGAACAGGTTGGCGAACTGTACCAGATTTTCAGACAACCCCCTGCCGTCCTTAAAGAAGGCAAGAAGTGGGTTGTAAACCCCAAAGCGGAGAACCTGCAGAACCTCCCTGACAACTACTACCTCAATATGGTGGTTGGTAAGTCAGCGGAGTGGGTCAAGGTTTACGTTGAAGGGAACTACGGCATTGTCTCTGACGGTAGGCCCGTGTACGACGGCTACAACGATGAGTGGCATTGCCGGGAGTTCAACGTAGACCCAAACCTTCCCGTGTACGTGGGGTGGGACTACTCGTTCCACGGTCAGGCGTGTGTCCTGGCCCAACTATCCCCACGCGGACAGCTACGCATCTTTGATGAGTTTGTCGCTGAAGGGATGGGGCTGCACAACTTTGTCCTGAACCAAGTGAAGCCTGGACTCTCTAAGTACAAGGTGCGCTACGCGCTGTCCACCGGAGATCCGGCTGGGGCGAAGAAGAGCGACCTGGATGAGCGATTCGCGCTGGAGATGCTTAACGACGGCTACTCCGACCTAGCGTGTAACCTGCCGTTCGACACAGACGCAGCGGATACGAACGCCATGTCTCCAAGGACGCAGGGCGTAGAACACTTCCTTAACAGGACGATTGAGGGCGCACCCGCAATGGTACTGCACCCGCGTTGCGCTACTCTCAGGAAAGGCTTCCAGGGCCGCTACGAATTTAAGCGGGTCCAGGTAGTAGGCGAAGAGCGCTACAAGGATGTGCCTAACAAGAATAAGTATTCTCACCCGCAGGACGCGCTACAGTATCTCTGTCGCGGCATACTGTCCGACGCGGGTAGGGAAGAAGAAGAAGAGGCAAGACATGACCGTAGAGTTGGAATATCGGGGTACTAATGCCTAGAATAGAAACCCTAATAGATTCTCAAAATATCTGCGACCTTCTGGACGATGACGAATTAGGCGTCATTGGACGCCGTGTCATTGATGACTTCGAGAAAGACAAAGAGTCCATGAGCGAATGGCTCCGAAGAAACGAAGAAGCATTTCGGATTATAGACCATGACTTCAACAACAAAGCAGAGCCGTGGGACGGCGCGGCAAACGCCAAGCTCCCTCTCATCATGGGTTCGGCGGTCAAGTTCCAATCCGAGGCTGGCGCTGAAATTATCAAGGGCCATGAAGCAGTCAAGACTGAAATCTTCGGGGAACCCAACCAAGAGAAGCGAGCCAGATCTGACCGAGTAAAGGCCCATATGAACTACCAGTTGTTCCACGAGATGGACAATTGGGACGGTGACATGGACCACCTGCTGCTCTGCCTCCCCTTAGTAGGCTGTATACACAAGAAGGTCTACTTCGACCCGGCAGAGGGCAAGAACGTCTCCGAGATGTGCCTGGACAACGTGTTCATTCACCAGGACTCCACATCCCCGCGCAAGGCTAGAATCTCCCAAGAGTTCACCCGCGACAAGAACCGCATCCACGAGAACGAAGCGGCTGGCGTATGGTCTGATATAGAGTACATTTCCACGGGTGACACGGATCACCCAGAAGAAGACGGCGTACAGGAGTTTATTGAACAACACCGACGCCTAGACCTGGACGGTGACGGCTACGAAGAGCCGTACATCGTAACGGTACACAAGGATACCGAGAAGCCGGTGCGTATCGTTGCCAACTTCCGAGCCGAAGACGTTGAGATAATGAAAGGCAAGGTTGCCAAGGTATCGGCCAACTGCCAGTTCGTTAAGTACGAGTTCATCCCCTCCCCTGACGGCTCCTACTGGTCATACGGCTGGGGGCTGCTGCTTGGGCCGCTCAACGACAACATCAACACCATTGTTAACCAGCTACTAGACGCCGGTACGCTGTCCAACCTGCAAGGCGGGTGGATCTCTGCGTCCGTCCGCTCTACCAAGGGCGACACCCGGTTCAAGCCTGGTGAGTTCAAGACGGTTAAAGTTACTGGCGGTACTCTGCGCGACAGCGTTCTGCCTCTCCCCACCAAAGAGCCGTCTAACACCCTGTTCCTGCTGATGCAACTTCTGATCGAACAGGTCAGAGACTTCACCTCCGTCACAGACATTGTGGCCGGTGATGTCCCCCACGCAAACATGGCCGAGGGTTCCATCCTCGCGCTAATCGAGCAGGGCAAGAAAACCTTTAACGCCATCTACAAGCGCATCTACCGTTCTCTCAAGGGAGAGTTCAAGAAGCTGTTTGCGCTCAATTTGATCTACTCTGACCCGGCCTTCTACGCAGAGTTCTTCGACAGAGATGACGTTAACCCTGCCGCAGACTACGAGTTCACCGGCTACGACATCCTGCCGACTGCCAACCCGGAGTTCGCCTCCAGAACGCAGCGCATTGTCCAAGCCGAAGCGCTCATGCCGCTGCTAGGCCACCCGGAAGCTAACCGGAACGAAATACTACGTCGCTACGTTACCGGCGTTGTAGACAACGAGGAAGACGCTGCAATCATCATCCCTGATGAAAACCAGCCCACCCCAGAACAGATGATGGCACAGGTAGAGCAATTCAAGCAGGAAGTGCTTGCCCAGCATGACGTAAGACAGAAGGAGCTAGAGAGCCAGATTAAGGAGATGGAACTCCAGATGGCCGCACTGAAGCTATCACAGGTTCAGACAGAGGCTCCAGAGAAGACGGATCAAGCTATGCTCAGAACAGAAGAGGCCGCTCTTAGAGTGGATCTCGCACAGGCCCATGTAGATGGGGCCAAAGAGCAAGAAAACAATTACGAAGAATAGGACCAGCTAAGCTATGAGTGAGCTTACTAGGGACGACTGGACTTCCTGGCGCAATCATCCCGTCAGCAAGATCTGGAGAGAACTTCTTCAACGCGAGATGGAGGACATGCAAGTAACCATGTACCACCCCGACTCCGTTGAGAAGACGGCGCTGGCTTGTGCCCACCTAACAGGTGTTATCGAGGGCATTGAGTTAGCTTTAGGTATAGAACCGGAGTTTATGGATGATGAAGCTACAGGAGCTTATTGAGAATCCCCCACTTCGCCCAACCCTGAACAACATACTGCTGTTTGTTCCTCCAGTAGAGGAAACCTCAGACGGCGGGATCGTGTTATATACGGAGAAGGAGAAGGACCGGGAAAAGAAAGGCTCTGCACATGGGTACGTTGTTGCAATGGGGCCAAACGCCTTTGAACAGATGTACGACGGATCAGTGCAGGCAAGCGTGGGCGACCACGTTTTTACAGGACGTTACCCTGGAGATATTGTCTCAGTAGACGGTATGGACGATGGGTCACTACGCATCATAGTTGATGAAGAGGTACGAGCGATATGGCCGAAGTAGAAGTAGGCGAAGAGGGCGCACCAGAAGCAGCGCCAGAAACTAACTCAGCAGAAGAGCAAGCACGCTCTGAAGGCTGGGTTTCCTTAGAAGAATGGACAGAGAAGGGCAACGACCCGGCAGATCACTTTGACGCCGATACGTTTAACGCCCGTGGTAATCTGTTCGACAAGATCAATGAGCAGCGTGACGAGCTAAAAGAGATCAAGCGTTCCATGCGCCGGGTTTCTGAAATGTTCGGAGAAGAGAAGAAGCGCTCGTTTGAAGCGGGTATGCGTGAAGCTGAGAAGAAGCACGCAGAAGCCGTTACGGACGGTGACGTTCCTGCTGCACAGGCCGCATTGCAAGAGATGCGGGATCTTGAGAACCAGTCAGGGCCGCAGGGCCAAAATGACTTCCAGTCTTGGGTGTCCGACAACGACTGGTTCACCACAGACCCCGACCTGTTCTCATACGCAAGGCAGATGGACGAGTTCCTTGCTACGAGAAAGGGTGGAGTTGATAACATACGAACGCACATGGACGAGGTAAAGGCTCTGGTGGAAAGTAAATTTCCAGAGAAGTTCGGCAACCCGGCACGGTCAGCCGCTCCGGTAACTGAGCAGAACTCAGAGAACCGTACCCGTAGATCCACAGGTTCGGCCAAGAAAAACTATAACAACCTATCGGCAACACAGAAGCAATTCTGTGATGAGTTTGTTGCACAAGGTGTTATGACAAGAGAGCAGTACGTGCAGACTCTTGTTGACTCAGGAGAGCTATAATGGCCGACGATAAAGAAAACAGTATGTCCTTCCAGGTAAAAGAGGAGAGTACGGGTGGTAGGCCCACCATGCACTCCCCGCGCCGACGTAAGCGTGGCGACGGCAATCAGGCTAACTTGCGACTGCAAGCTGAAGAGCGTAAAGGTTACGTTCGACGGTGGGTAGTTGAAGAACCTGGCCGAGTTCAACAATTGAACGAACGCAACGACTACGAGTTCGTGAAGGATGAAGATGGCAAGCCCGTCAGGGTTGTCTCTGGGCGTGATGGGCGAGGGCAGGAGCAATACTCCTACCTCATGGAGATTCCTGAAGAGTTCTATGCAGAGGACCAAAAGGAAAAAAGACCTCCAGACCCTCACAAAATGGCCGAAGCCCAAGCGGGTAAAGGCGAATACATCCCTGGCGGTGGTGATTCCGCCCTCCGGTAGTCGGAGTTAACGCGCAGCAAAGCGCACCCCCGGTTCGCATGAAAGTTGGCAAGTGCCCTTGTAGACCGTAAATCGTTTTTTCCTTTTAACAACACAAGGTGATAAATCATGGCTGATACAGCTTTTGGTTTCCGCCCCGTGCGTAACCTCTATCCTGGGGGTTCTCACGCGGCGAACGCACTGGCATGTGTTATTCCGTCTGGCGACGGCACGGCCACCTTCATTGGTGACTTTGTTAAGCTAAGCGGTGCCGAGGAAACGCCAAACGAGAACCTGCCAGCCGTAATTCAGGCGGCAGCGGGTAATGCTCTCTTTGGTGTGATCGTTGGCTTCCGCCCGGACTACACTGACCTGACCTTAAAACATCGAACCGCTTCGACTGAGCGCGTTTGCTATGTTTCCGTTGCACGCCCCGGCGTGGTCTATGAAGGCCAAGCTGACGGCGCTGTTGCAGCAGGAGACATTGGAAACTACTGCGACATCGTTGTAGGTTCCGGTGACACCACCACTGGCCGTTCGGCAATGGAGATCGACATCTCTAGTACCGGAACGTCTGATGGTCAAGTACAATTGATCGGCCCTTCTCATGTCGTAGGCGAGAGCTATGATACCAGTGACGCTGGTACTAACCTCTACGTCACCGTCAATGAGTTCCAGGGCGGCGTATAAGGAGAACTAAGAAATGGCTGGTATTGTTACTTCTGGTTCTTTCGCCAAAGCGCTGTGGCCTGGAGTCAACGCCTGGTATCAACAGGACTATGACGAATGGCAGACAGAGTACACTGAGGTTTTCGACCAAGAGTCTTCTTCGCAGCAGTTTGAAGAAGATGTTGGTGTATCTCAGTTTGGCCTCGCGGCTGTAAAGCCTGAAGGCCAAGGCATTGAATATGATGACACTGAGCAAAATCACGTTGCGCGTTACACGCACAAGGTATATGCGAAAGGCTTCATCGTAACCCGCGAGATGGTAGAAGACGACCAATATGGTGTTGTCGCTCGCCGTCAAGCCCGTGCCCTCGCTCGCAGCTTGCGCCTGACGAAAGAAACCGTTCACGCGAACGTTCTTAACAATGGCTTTAACTCAAGCTACACTATGGGTGGCGACCACGACGGAGTTGAGTTGTTCTCTACTGCTCACCCGAATGGTCCGTATGCTGGAAACTTCCAGAACGAACCCACCACCGCTGCTGACCTCACTGAAGCTTCTCTGGAAGACATGCTGATTCTCATCGCGCAAGCGAAAGACTCTCGCGGTCTACAGATCCAGCTTCAGGGAACGAAGCTCGTTGTTCCCCCGCAGTTGATGTTCCTGGCTTCCAGAATCCTAGATTCTGAGCTTCGCGTTGATACTGCCAACAACGATGTAAACGCCATCAAACATGGTAACTACCTGCCGCAAGGCTTCGTAGTAAACCACTACCTGACGGACGCAGACGCCTGGTTTGTAAAAACCAACTGCCCTGACGGTCTGAAGACCATGAACCGGCGTGCAATGCAATTCGGTACGGACAACGAGTTCGACACCGAAAACGCTAAGTTCAAAGCGTCAGAACGCTACAGCGCAGGCTGGAGCGATCCTCGCGGCATCTACGGAAGCCCCGGCTCTTAATATACTTAGTGTATATCTGGAAGGGGGCTTCTGCCCCCGACCAGTTTTTCAAATTCCATTCTTTTAGTGTTGGAGGCTAAACATAATGGCTAAGACAGGACTACGTGAACCTCTCGTTCACGCCCCCCAAGGTTCGCAGAAGGCTTACGCTTACCGCGACAACATGGGGCTTATTAACTCTGCTGAGTGGGTTGTCGTATTTGACGATTTTCTTAAAGCAGAACAAGCTACCGAAAATCAGGTAGGCTGGACCTCTATCATTGACAGTGGCGCTACCATTGTAGATGGCAACGAACACGGCGGCGTTATCGACATAAGCTCTGACGGAGTTGATGAAGGTGCTGTAATGTACGGCAACCTTGGTGTCAAGCTCAATGGCAAGCGCTTCTTCATGGAAGCTCGCGTCAAGGTAGAAGACGCTGATGACAACATCGTTGCTATCGGCTTGTCCGACCTGACCAGCACCACCAACCCGGAAGATCTTTGGACTACCCAATCGGACTTTATCGCCTTTGGGAACATCACTGACGGTGATGCGACTCCGAAGCTGTTCTACGATAAGGACAATGGCGGTCCCGTAACCGAAACTCCTTCTGGAACCACCTACGACCTTGCTGATGGAACCTGGCACGTTATTGCTATTGCCTTTAACGGCGCAAGCACCCTGACTGACGGTTCTCTGAAAGCATACGTTGACGGTGTAGAAGCCGCTTCCGCTGACACCGAAGCGCAGGTTCCTGACGATCTCCCTCTCGCTCCCTTCTTTGGGGTTCGCTTGGAAGATGACGCAACCGACGTTTGCTCAATCGACTATGTACGAGTAGTAGTAGAACGCTAGGAGGCTCTAAATGGCTCGATACCATAAAATAGATATGGACCCGGCCAACACATCCGCTACGCGGTATGCCAGTAACGCTACTGGCGCTACGTGGACCCTAGCGCAGACCACTCCGGGCGACTCGCTCGCCCGTGTGGTTACTATCACCAACGATTCTTCAACGGACCATTCCGGTAAGACCGCTGTTTTAACCGGAACCGACGCAGACGGAAAAGACCAGACTGAAACGCTGAGTCTTCCTGGCGCATCGGCAACAGTCACATCTACGAAACACTTCCTTACCCTGACATCTGTAGTCCCTTCGGCAACGATTGACTCTGACACGATGGATATTGGTATTGGAGATGACATCGTATCTGCGACTATCCCCTTGAATCGGTGGTCTTCTGTAGGCGCATCGGTTGGCTTAGATGTAACTGGAACCATCAACCTTGATGTCCAGATCACTTACGATCCTCCCAACCGCCCTGACCTGTTCACCTGGACAGACCAATCCTCTCCAAAATGGCATAATTCGACTAACATTGCCGGTGCAACCGCTGATGACTCGAACGCCGTTATGGACGTTGGTATTGAAGCTGTACGGATACAGATCAATTCCTACACTGATAGCGCTGAGTTGCAGGCTTGGATCACCCAAGCGGATAATAAGTAATGGGTTGGCTTCGCAAAAAGGATCAGGGGCGTACTAAGTACGCCTCTGGCGACCAAAATGTTATTGATGACCTCAACGGCTTTAAGCTGAAGAGGTCAGAGTGCCGTATGCGCTGGGATAATATCTTGGTCCCTGTGGGCGATTGGGAAGAACGTCGCCCACAGGACTTCCTGAGAAGCAGGAAGGATAAAATCAAAGTTCGTGATGCTCGACCAGAGCAAGACGACGTATTTGAGGCTTCCTCCGTTTCTGCCAGTGACCTGTAAACTAATATAAGGAGCGCCTGTGCCAACATATGACCATAGCGTAACCGGCGAAGACATTATTCGTGATGCCCTGCTCTTGGTGGGCGGTGTTGCCGAAAATGAGCCAGTATCCGGCCAAGCTACTACGGACGCTCTACGCGCCCTAAACAATATGCTAAAGTCCTGGCAGAACCAAGGGCTACATATGTGGGCGCGTCAAGAAGTGGTAGTCTTCGGGGTTAAGTCTCAGGAGCGCTACAAGCTAGGCCCAGCCTCTACCGACGCCCACTGGACGGACGAGGAAGGATTTGTCTACACCAAAATAAACGGAGCCGCCTCTTCTGGCGCTTCCACGATAACCGTTGACTCCGTTACCGATATGACGGTAGGCGACTACGTTGGCGTAGAACTAGACGATGGTACGCGACAGTGGACTACCATAGACGCCATCAACACCTCTACCCTGGTTATCACGCTCAACACTGCGCTGACCGACGATGTGGCAGACAACCTGTCCGTCTTCACCTACACCTCGCGCCCCCAGCGCCCCCTGCGCCTCGTACACGCCCGGAGAGGCCAGTACGACGGCGAAGATATACCCATGTATATGGAGCCTCAAGAGGAATACTTCGACCAGCCCAACAAGACCACGGCTGGCACGGCGGTCTTTGCTGCCTACAAGCCTACGCTGACCTCTGGCACCCTGTACGCATGGCAGCCAGTTAACAGCGTTAAGCAGGTAATGAAGTTCACCTCTGAGCGCCCCTTTGCTGACATAGACGCCACCTCTGAGAACCCGGACTTCCCCATAGAGTGGGCCGAGTGCATCACGTTCAATCTCGCCGCTCGCCTAGAGAGCCAGTATCGGCAACTGGACGGTCAGAGGCGCAACGAACTTCTAATCATGGCTGACAATATGCTGGAAGAGGCCAAGATGTTCGATACTGATCCTGGCTCTTGGTACATCCAGCCCGATAGGACTCGCTAAAGGTGACTGCGCTAAACATAGCTAGTGGCGCGTATGACGTTGGATCTAAGCCGCTATCCGCTCAAGAGTGTATAAACCTCTACCCCGAATTTCTCGAAGGGGAGGGGCGGTCCAATATAGCCCTGCGCGGTACTCCTGGGCTGAAGGAATGGGCTACCGTAGGGACCGGCCCCATATACGCTATGACCCTGATGAACGGGATGTTGTACGTTGTGTCTGGGACCAACCTGTATTCGGTTGACTCCTTCGGGGTTGCAGAGTCGCTGGGTGAAACCGGCGGTGGCCGTAACGCCGGAAACAACACCCGTCGCGTGTCGATGGCCTTCAATAACAACTTTGAGCTTATAATCGTTGACGGTGAGATAGGCTGGACCTACGACATTATCAACGGGCTTAGGGCTATCACCAGCGAGAACTTCCCCGGCGGGGATGTTGTCACGGCCCTGGACGGCTACTTCATTGTCAACAACCCGGACACCCAAGAGTTCTGGATCTCAAACCCAGACGATGGGCAGACCTGGACCGGGACTGACTTCGCCGCCAAAGAGGGCGCACCAGGCAACCTAATAGCCCCGTGGGCAAACCACCGGGACTTGATGCTGTTTGGCGAAAATACTATAGAGTTTTGGCGTAACACCGGAGACTCTGACTTCCCGTTTGAGCGACAGGAGGGCACCTTCCAAGAGCGCGGCTGTCCCGCAGCCCACTCCATTGTCTCCCTGGACAACACAGTATACTTCCTGGGTGATGACCGGATGGTATACAAAATTGATGGCCTTACGCCAAAGCGAATATCCAACCACGGCATTGAGAAAGCCCTAGAGGGCTACTCCACTGGTGAGCTACAGAGCGCCAAGGGCTTCGCTCACACCTACAGGGGGCACTACTTCTACGTGCTTACCGTAGCTAATGACACCTGGGTATACGACGCCACCTTCTCTGCTCAAGTAGGGAAGCACACCTGGCACCAGCGAAGGTCTGGGATTGGTGACAACAAGCCTTGGAGAGCGAACAGCTACGAGTACGCCTACGGGAAGCATCTCGTTGGAGACAGGGATCTAGGCCGCATATTTGAGCTTGACGAAGATACATACACTGACGGCGGTGATGAGATCCAGCGGGTGCGAACCCTTCCCCCTATGAGCCTGGAGACATACCCCACATCCATCCCCAAGCTAGAGCTTAGGGCAGAGACAGGGGTAGGCAACAGCGACGTTGAAGACCCGCAGATATGGCTTGAGGTATCCAGGGACGGAGGACGGACCTGGGGAGCGCGTCAAGAGCGCTCGCTTGGAAAGATTGGTGAGTACGAGCGGCAGCTTGTATGGAGGCGTCAGGGTAGGTCCAGAGATTGGGTCTTCCGCTGGACGATGACAGACAAGGCTAAGTGTACTTGGTTTGAAGCTTATGTAGAACCGGAGGTTGGCCGTGGCTAAGGTTGCTGGACCCCGGACTATAGCGAGGATCGGGTACGTCATTATCAACGGCCAGAAGCACCCGGTTGAGATAGAACGGTCTGCCTTTCAGTTCTTTGAAGACCTGTGGCGCAGGACCGGCGGTGACACTGATGACGTAGAGGCCGGTGCCAACGCCGCAACGACAGCGCAGGCCGCAGCCGATACAGCCCAAGCCGCAGCAGACGCCGCAGAGGCATCCGCTGAGCAAGCCGCCGTACAGGTGCAGCCTCTTGCACACACCTGGTGGACAGACGGTCTGGGAGCGTGGCCTGTAAGCGGCCTGGACGCAGACCTAGTGATTACCTTTACTTCCGGTGCAACCGAGGTAGCTACGCACACAGTTCGCGGCACCCTGGACAGCGGCACGGGAAATATAACCGCAGCATCGCAAGCGACTACCGGGGAGGCGACCACAATCACCTTCTCAGGGAACGGCACATCAGCCGTAGTGGCTAGTGTAACCCACACCAACACATCGCGTGTAGGATCGGCAACCTTTACAGCGCAGGACATCTCTGCTGCTGGAAACATAACGGTTGTCGGTTACAACTTTTAATTCGGAGATATAGATGGGCTTGTTAGGAGACATAGCTGGTGGCCTTATCGGGGCGTCAGGCGCAAAGAAGGCGGCGAAGATTCAAGCCAAAGCTACAGAGAAAGCTATTGCTGAGCAGAGGCGTCAGTTTGACCTTGCCCGTCAAGACATGGCCCCCTATCGTGAGGTAGGCACGCAGGCCATTGATGAGATAGCCTTGCAACTAGGCTTAGGAGGATTAAGAAGGGGCGCGGTGCAGCCCACCGCAGGAGCCATGAGCGCCTACGGAGGACAGACTTACAACACCCCGTTCGGCACCTTCACGGTTCCTCAGTTCCAAGACCCCGCCCAAGCCGGGGCAGCAGCGGCTCAAGAAGAGCGTGGCCGGTACGGGGCTTTCGAGGAAACCCCTGGATACCAGTTCCGCTACGATGAGAGTATGAGGGCGCTGGACCGGATGGGCCGCGCTAGAGGGCGCAGGTACTCCGGCGGGACTCTCAGGGAAGCCCAAAGATACTCCAGCGGGTTAGCCAGCCAGGAGTACGGTAACTACTTCAACAGGCTGCAAAGCGCAGCAGGGGTTGGTCAATCAACGGCCCATGCCCAAGCCAATCTTGGCGCACAAACGGCGGCGAACATCGGCAGCATAGGACTGTACGGTGGACAAGCTAGAGCAGAGTCTGCTGTAAAGGGCGCTGGAGCGCTAGGCGGGGCTATCGGTGGCGCTCTTGACCAAGTTGGAGATTGGGCGCAGAAAAAGTGGGGCTTCGGCTCTGGCGGCGGGAGTTCTGGTAGCGGCAGAAACGAGCAAGAGAAGAAGTGGGACGCCGCAACGACTAAGAGCGGGAACCCCTAAAACGCATTTTACAGGCCGGGGGACAAAGGATAAATAAAATGGCATCAGTACAAATTCCAGGCGCGGTAGACTACGGCGCTATCGAAAACATCGGCGCGAGCATTGCGAAGCGCGAAGAAGACAGGCTTGCCAAAAAGCGGGGTATGGCAGAAGAAGCAAGAAAAGTTGAGGCTCACGCCAGGGCTGGCGAGCAACACGCTTCGCAGCTTGAAGCCGCTGAGTTAGCCCACGCACAAAAACTTGAGGAAATCGTAGAGGGCTGGGGAGATGATGCGGTAGCGAATACCGGCAGTATAGACGAGGCAAACAGCTTTCTGGGGTCTAAGTATGACCAGTATGCCGAGCAATACGGGCTGCCCCCCAGACAGGGCGGCATGTCTCCCGAAGACTACCTTAGACGGAAGAACAGGATAAAACGCTCGAATGCTCCAAAGCTATCCGGCGAACAGCTTGGTGACTTCACTCTAGAAAGCGTAAGTGATTATCAAGTCTCCGGTGATGTAGGAGATCTGGTGCGCCGTGACTCTCCAGACAAAAAGACAGCCGCCGAGGTTGAGCTGCAGATGATTGGCGAGGCGCTTGACGGCGAGGGAAGGTTTGAGGGCTGGAGCGCGGTAGAGAGGATATCCTACCTAGAGTCAAAAGGCGTTACCGCTGATTCAATCAAAGACCCAAGAGTGGTGAAGGAGAAATTAAAGGAAGCTAATAGGCTGAAGCGCAGAAACCTGGAGATCAGGAGAGGCATTCAGACCATTGACAAAGCTATGGCTCTGATAGAGGAAGATCCCACCACAACTGGCTGGCTGGGAACCGCTGCCAAGTACGTCCCCGGCAGTAAAGGGATGGCACTGGCTGGGGACATACAGTCTATATCAGCATCCTTGGGCTTCGATTCGCTCCAGAAGATGAGAGAGGAATCTCCAACGGGCGGGGCTTTAGGCCAGGTTGCTGTCCCTGAACTTGAGGCTCTGCAAAGGCGGATTAGAACGCTTAACCAGTCCATGAGCGCCGAAGACCTAGCCGAAAACCTTGGCTTCATTCGTGAGAGCATGGAGATTATAGCGGCAATCAACGACCTTGAGGCACAGGTTGTGAAGGGCGAGATTACTATGGAAGAGGCTACTGCCGAGCTAGACAAATACATGGCTAACAACACCGACAGGCTTAGTGTTAATGAGAACAAGGCACCCTTGGGGAGTCAGCAAGACCCCTATGGGAATGTATTCAGTAGCGACGACTACAACGCCCTACCGGCTGGTTCCTTTTACACCTTCCCCCAAGAGGATGGCAGTATCGGAATAGCCCAGAAAGGAAGGGGAAAGGAGCAATAACATGGCAGGCTGGCGACCACCAGAAAGCGATATAATAAGAAGCGAGCAGGCTCCTAGTACGGGGGCTTGGCGGCCACCCGCAAGCGACATAGTTCAGACAGAAAAAGAAGATGACGAAGCCTGGTATGACCCTGCCTTAAAAGTTGGTCAGGAGTTTGGCGCTGCCTTGGCGAGAAGCACGCTAGACCTTGCCGACTCTATAACCGGAATGCTCCCCGGCTCTGACATACTGGAGATGCACGGTATAGAGACTCCTACAGGACGGGAGGTACTAAAAGAAGTCGGCGTCCAAGATCATTACATGGACCCCGGCCTTGCGCGTGACATTGTTTCAACGACTGGCGATATGCTTCCATCGGTTGTGCCCATAGCCAAAGGCGTGCGGGGCGTGGCCTCTATTTCACAGAAAGCCCCAAAAACATCGGCTGCTCTAGCCTCTGGCTCTACCAAGCAGGACATAGTTGCTACCGGGCTGTCGGCTGCTGGCGCAGAGGTTGGTGAAGACATAGACATTGCTCTCGGAGGCGAGGGCAATATAGGGCGACTTATTGGCGGGGTTGTTGTTCCTGGCGCTGGCGTGGCAGGCGTTCCTGGGAAAGCAGGCAGACAGGCTAGGAAGGCTGGACGCAAGGCCGCAAAAGAGTCTGAACAAGTCTACGATCTCTCCAGAGTCCAATATCAGGCGAGAGACAACTCTAAAGAGGTTTTTCAGCCAGCCCAAGTGGGGGGCTTCCGCAGCGACTTGGAGCAAGCTCTGAGGAAGGAGGGGTATAAACCAAGCCTGTCAAAAAAGACCAAAAGACTGCTTAAAGAATTTGATAAGGACTACCCGCCAGGGACCGTTCTCACCCCGGAGGACTTGGGCGCTCTTCGGCATCGGGTAGGGAAAGTTCTGGGGAAGTCAGACGACGATTTTGACAGAAGTTTAGCAGCGCCGTTTAAGAACCAGATAGACAGCCTTATGGATCAGGCTCCTATCGCTGGAAAATACCACCGAGAGGCGAACCGGCTATACCGTCAGGCTTCTGCAACCGAAATGATAGAGACTCTGATGTATAACGCCTCCCTGAAGGGCGGTGGAGACAAGGCCATACGGGCCGAGATGAGAAACATGTTAAGGAAAAATAAAAAGGGGCGAAGAAAGCATCTTGATGGATGGACGGACGATGAGATTGCCGCCTTAGAGAAAGCCACAAAAGGCGGAACGATTCAGAACCTCCTTGCGGGATTCAGGGAACTCCAGTTATTTGGGGTTATCCGGTTTAACGCCCTTCAGAGAATGGTGGGGGCAGGCGCAAACATCCCCGCCAGGAGGTCCGTTAAGGATATTGCGGCAAGAACTTCTTTAGGGCCAATGTACCCAGAGCCAGCATCCAACGCTTATGTAACAGACTTGCTGTCCGGTATCCGCGCTGGTGTGATCGGGCAAAATATACCAGAATAAGAGAGAGATTTAATGGGTAGGATTTTTGAAGCTGGAAGGGTGTTTGAAGATACCGCTGGGCGCATTGTCGCTGACGGTAAGCTGCACTTCTATACGACAAACACCACTACCAGGAAGAATACGTTTTCCGACTCTGCCGAAACCACGGCCAATGCCAACCCCATAACCTTGGGCAGCGACGGGCGTACCCCGGCTGAGATATTCGGAACCGGCACCTACACTGTGACTCTAAAAGACGTTAACGGGGCCACTGTATGGTCTAACGATGACGTTAAACCGGCCAACACGGCTGACGCTGCTGACGTAACCTTCACTCCGTCTTGGGGAACCGCTGAGCGTAGCGTAGAGGCCGTACTGGATACCAACGTGTTCAACGTGCTTGACTACGCTTCCGGCGTTGGTGCTGGCTCTGATGACCGTGACGCGATTCAGGGCACCATCGACCACGCCGAGTCTAACGGCGGCGGTGTTGTATGGCTTCCTCCGCAGTCACAACCGTATTTGATATCTGATTTCATCAAAGTAACCGAGCCTGGTGTTGTTCTAAAAGGCGGCGGTGGCTACCTTGGCGACATATTCCACGCGACTGATGCTTCTCAGATAAACCCCTTCGGGTCTGTTATCAAGCTGATGGATGGGTCCACCCTAACGGAACACCCTACCAACACCGGAGACTACCCCATCATCTGGTTCCAATACACAGGGACCGACACGGGCGCACGCTGGGGCGGCGGTATTGAGCATCTGGTAATCTGGGGCAACCGGGTTAAGACCGGCGGAACTAATCCTACCCTATCCGGCGCAACCGCCAACAACTCCAGAGGGATTGGCCTGTACCTAGAGGGACTACGCAATGCCTTCTTTAGCAACGTGGTTTTCGCTCACTGTGCCGACAAAGGGCTAAAAACTGCTACTGGAACGGTTGGTGTTGAAAAGTCCTTCGGCGGGTCTAGCTTTATCAATTGCAAGTTCCTTGCAAACGCTAATGAGGGGGCCAGGATGACCGGAGGAGATGTCTCGTTTAGCGACTGCTCGTTCGGGTACAACGGCTCCAATGGTCTGTATATGAACGGCGGCAAAATCGTCACCGGATGCCGCTCCTGGGACAACTTTGCTCACGGCATTGTCCTTGACGGAACTACAGACGTTACGGTAGTTGGTAGCCACGCATATGATAACCAAGGGGCAGGAATTAGGACCGCTGCAAACGAGGAGCGGTTTGCCATCGTAGGCTGCACCACTCAGGACAACGGCAAGGACTCCACCACTTACCCGGACACAGAGAGAGCCGGGGTATATGTTAACGGCGCTTCTCACGGAATCGTAGCCGACCTCCTAACCTCTAATAAGCATGAAGACGGCCTCACCTCCGGGCAGGAATATGGGGTCTACGTTGAAAACTCCGCTTCCATTGTTTCTTTGGTCAACATTCGTGACGGCGTTTTACCCGGAAGCGACCAAACCAACCCTAACGCTACCGCTCTTATAGGAAACGAGGCCGATTCCGAAGCCAAGACTATAGCCTCTGGCGTCTTGACGATCACCAAGGACAGGCACACGGTGACGGTAGAGACTGAATCATCCCCTGATGACGTTGACACCATAAATGGCGGGTTCTTGGGCCAAGAGCTTACGCTGTCGCCAACGGACACATCAGACGATGTTATCCTGAGAGATGGGACCGGAAATCTTCGCCTAAAGGGCGACTTCGCTATGGGCCATGCCGAAGACTACATCCGTCTTAGATACGACGGGACTAACTGGCATGAGCTTTGGCGAACCAATACCGGCAACGGCTTCCCCGCATACACCCGGACTGGACCAGGAGCTATCGACCTGGGCTACCGCATTGTGTATCTCGTAACCACAGGTGCGGATGACGCCATAACTCTGGCCGCTGGGTTTCCAGGGCAGGAGATGCACATCGTTATGACAACGGACGGCGGGGATGGTGTACTAACCTGTAGCAGTCTCTTGGACGCCGTTGGCAACATCATCACGTTTAGCAACGCGAATGATTGGGTGGACCTAAAGTACATTAACTCCAATTGGGTTGTCGTAGCATCGAGCGCTACCACCGCCTCTGGCACCCCGGTACTTTCTTAAAGGCAAAAGAAAACCCGGCCTAGAGCTTTGCTTCGAAACTTAACTCTAGACCGGGCTGCCTCAAGGAAGCTCTACGGGAAACCCATTAACCGTAAGAGCGGGACTACTATAGCACTATAGGGCTTGGTGCTCAAGCACGGATTTGAACCGTGGACCTCTTCCTTACCAAGAAAGTGCTCTACCTACTGAGCTACTTGAGCAAGCGAAATTGAAGAGGCGAGCAGAAAGATCACCCCAAGCGCTACCACCAGCCACCACGATTTTGGCCTCCCATCCCTGTCCATGTAATTGAAGCGCCTCCGCTCCTCCTGCTGGTTCCGTTGAAATCTGATTCCGTACCTCATTTTTTCTCCTCTGGAATTGTCTTGCGCTCTATCTGTGTATCCCCCTCGTAGGATTCCAGGTGTACCGGAAAGCCCCAGAGGCGGTGTACGTGTTTAAGCACCTTTTCAGTAGACTGCCCCATCGGTCTTCGCTCATGCCGTTGGTGGTGCAGCGTTAAGCTACGATCCCCCTTCAGCGCCACACGCTTGACCTGAATGTTAGGCTCTCTATCTCCTATATTGTACTGACGGGCCAGCATATCTCTAACCCGCTTGTACCCCACATCATCGTGGATAGCGGCCACGTATATATCCTCTTCGTGGTCATCATCCACAATCCCAAACAGTTTCAAGTCCCGCATAACCTTCGGGGATAAGAACTGTAAGATGAAGGACTCATCCTTGAAATCTCTCATCGCGGCGGATATTACACTGAACCAATCAGGGTTGCCAGCAATATCTGGGAACCACTGCTCATCTTCTTCAGTTGGATCTAGGCACATGCGCTTCAGATCCGAGAAGATGGCGAAGCCAAGGGCATAGGGATTGATCCCGTTATACCCTGGATGGTCATACCCTGGCTGGTAAAGCACGGCGGTATGGGACGTTAGGAACTCTACGATGAACCCCTCGTCCACCTTCCCGCGCTCATAAAGCTCATGCAGCAGGGTGTAGTGCCAAAAGCTCGCCCACCCCTCATTCATAACCTGCGTCTGCCTCTGGGGGTAGAAGTATTGCGCTATCTTGCGAACGATCCGCACGATCTCGCGCTGCCAGTTCTCCAGTAACGGCGCGTTCTTCTCGATGAAGTACAGCAGGTTCTCTTCCGGTTCCTTCGGGAACGTATCCCCTACGTCTTTCTTAGGCTCCTTCCCCGGTATCGTTCTCCACAGATCATTCAGGTTCATCTGAATGTACTGTTCCCTCTCCTTCTGCCGCTCCTTCTCCGCTTCAGCGGAAATGGCAACGGGACGCTTATAGCGATCCACCCCGTAGTTCATCAGAGCATGGCAGGAATCCAAAATCTTTTCTACTTCCTTTACCCCGTACTTCTCTTCGCACTTCGACACGTAGTCTTTGGCGAAGACCAGGTAATCTATTATCGCCGTGGCGTCAGTCCATGTGCGGAACAGGTAGTTCCCCTTGAAGAAAGAGTTATGCCCGTAGCAAGCGTGGGCAATAACTAACGCTTGCATCGTCAGCGTATTCTCTTCCATCAGGTAGGCGATACACGGGCTGGAGTTGATTACGATCTCGTAAGCCAGCCCCATATAGCCGCGCTGGTAGTTCTGCTGCGTGGATACTAGGTGCTTCCCGAAGGACCAGTGGTGATACCCCACGGGCATCCCTATGGAGGCGTAGGCGTCCATCATCTGGTCTGACCGGATGATCTCAATCTGGTTGGGGTAGGTGTCCAAGCCAAACTCTTCGGCTATGGCCCCTATCTCCCGGTCCAGGTCTTCGATAAGGTCAAACGTCCACTCGTTGTCTTTTGATAAGAGGCTATCCATTGCTTTCCCTCTTCTGGAAGAGATCCCTGAAGACCGGGAAGATGTCGGCCACCTTCTCTATACGCGCCCGTGCAAACGATCCTGGGTGGGTCGCGGCCAGCTTTGTATACTCATTCCAGAGCGCTTGGTGCCCTCTGTCGGTGATCTCTATGTAGGAGAAGTGCTGGACTTGGGGAAGGAGGGAGTCTTCTAGGATCTTCACGCACTTGGGGGAATCCCCATGCCAGTTGTCACCATCCGAAGCCTGTGCCCCGTAGATGTTCCACTGGTCCGGTGGGTATCTGTCCGAGATAATGTCCCGCATAAGCCGCAGGGCGCTGGATACCACGGTCCCTCCGGTTTCTTTAGAGTAGAAGAACTCCTGCTCATCTACTTCAGAGGCCACTGTGTGGTGTCGTATAAACACGATCTCGGTGCGCTCGTAGTTCCGCTTCAGGAACATATATAGCAGGAGGTAGAACCGCTTGGCGATCTCCTTAGTCTCCTGGGTCATGGAACCGGACACATCCATAAGACAGAACATTACCGCCCTAGAAGTAGGCTCTGGCTTCATAACGTGGAGGTTGTAGCGGAGGTCTGTGGTGTCCAGATAGGGCACCCGCTTGAGCCGCCTTTCCAGCCTAGCTATCTCTTCCTCTATCTCCTTGATCTGGTCAGGGTCAGACGCTTCCTCTAACGCTTTGCGAGCGCCCTCAAGGAGCTTTTTGGTCTTTCCTGATAGCGCCCTACGCCTCAGTTTAGACTGCCTTAGAGAGCGTATTACAGAGAGCTTGGACGGGTTGCCATCTGAGACATACCCAGCGTGTTCTCGCTTAAAGCTGTCGCTACCCTTCAGGTGGCGCTTGGTGAGGTTGGGCAGTTCCAGATCATCGAATACATAATCTAGGAACTCTTCCTGGGTAATCTGGAATACGAAATCATCCTCCCCTTCGCCAGAGTCGGACGCTTCCCCATCCCCGCCGCCGCCACCGCTCCCGGCGGGGCGCATCATCCTATCCCCGGCCTTAAACTCCTTGTTTCCGGGGTGGATTATACCTCGCCTTCCCCCTCTTCCATGCCCAAACACAGGCTCAGAGATATCATCCGCCGGGATGTGTACCTCTTCGCCGCGCTCCATGTCTGTGATGCTGCGCTTATTAACGGCTTCCTTGACCGCCTTCTTTACGTGTTTGCTATACCTATCCAAAAAGCGCCGTCTATTGACAGCGCCTTTGTTTTTGGAATTGAGTCTCCTGTCTATTATGTGCGACATTACTGCGACTTACGCACCCGCGTATACCACTCAGTAAGCAGCCTTACCTGTTTCTCGGTGTAGCCACGCTTCTCCATCCGCGCTACGAAGTCATCGTGCTTCTTCTGGTCTTCAGCAGACCCCTTGGCGCTGAAAGATATAACGGGCAGCAACTCTTCGGTGTTAGAGAACATCTTCTTCTCGATAACCGTGCGGAGCTTTTCGTAGGAAGTCCATGTAGGGTTCTTCCCGGCGTTGTTAGCTCTGGCCCTCAGAACGAAGTTGACGATCTCGTTACGGAAGTCTTTGGGGTTGGAAATCCCCGCAGGCTTCTCTATCTTCTCAAGCTCTGAGCTTAGGGAGGCGCGGTCTAGTATGTCGCCTGTCTCTGGGTCGCGGAAGTCCTGGTTCTGAATCCAGAAGTCCGCGTAGGTCACATAGCGGTCAAAGATGTTCTGGCCGTACTCCGAGTAGGACTCAAGGTAGGCTGTCTGGATCTCCTTGCCTATGAACTCTATGTACTTGGGCGACAGGTACTCCTTGATGTATCGGAGCAAGGACTCTTGCTGTTCTGGCGGGAAGCCCTGCTGCTCTATCTGCTGCTCAAGAACGTACATCAGGTGGACCGGGTTGGCCGCTACCTCTTCGCTGTCGAAGTTATACACCTTGGAGAGAATCTTGAAGGAGAAGCGGGTGGAGAGGCCGTTCATGCCCTCATCTACCCCAGCCGTGTCCCGGTACTCTTGCAGGGTCTTAGCCTTCGGGTCCGTATCCTTCAGGTTCTCCCCATCGTAGATTCTCATCTTAGAGTAAACGTCGCTGTTCTCTGGCTCTTTAATCCGAGAGAGTACGGAGAACTGTGCCAGCATCTTGAGTGTGTCAGGGGCGCACGGGGCGTCCGCGAGTGAGCTATTATCAATCAGCTTCTCGTAGATCTCCACTTCCTGGGATACGCGCAGGCAGTACGGCACCTTCACGATGTACATGCGGTCAATGAACGCCTCGTTGTTCTTGTTGTTCCTGAACGACTGCCACTCTGCCTCGTTGGAGTGGGCCAGCACGATGCCGTCAAAGGGCACCGCCCCTATGGCCTCTGTGCCGTTGTAGTTCCCCTCCTGGGTCGCTGTCAGGAGAGGGTGCAAGACCTTGATGGGGGCCTTGAACATCTCTACGAACTCCAGCATCCCCTGGTTGGCCTTACACAGACCACCGGAGAAGCTGTAGGCGTCAGGGTCATTCTGCGCGAAGTCTTCTAGCTGCCGGATGTCCACCTTGCCGACAAGGGCGCTGATGTCCTGGTTGTTTTCATCTCCCGGCTCAGTCTTAGCCAGCGCGGTCTGGTTCAGGGCAGAGGGGAACATCTTGACCACTTTGAATTGGGTAATGTCCCCGCCAAACTCATTGAGCCGCTTGTTGGCCCACGGCGACATGACGCCGCGAATGTAGCGGCGGGGGATTCCGTAACCGTCTTCTAGCTCATCCCCATCTGCGTCAGGATTGAACAGGCACAAAGGCGACTCGTTAACCGGCGACCCTTTAATGGCGTAGAACGGCTGCTGCTGCATGAGAACCTTCAGGCGCTCTGCTAGGGAGGACTTGCCACCACCCACAGGGCCGAGGAGGTAAAGCACTTGCTTCCGCTCCTCCAGCCCTTGGGCGGCGTGGGTGAAGAAGGATACGATCTGCTCGATAGCCTCCTCCATCCCATAGAACTCGCTGAATGATGGGTAGCGCTTGATAACCTTGTTGGAGTGGATGCGCGACAGTCTAGGATCTTTCGCGGTGTCCACCAGTTCAGGTTCGCCTATCGCCATAAGCAGGCGCTCAGACGCAGAGGCGTATGCTCCAGGGTCGGTCTTACACAGTTCCAGGTACTCCTGAATCGTCAATTCCTCCTGTTGGGAGGCATCGAACCGTTCCTGGTAGCTTTCAAATATCATATGCGCCCTCCTTTAATGCCTTGCGTTCCCATGTGTCCCAACAGCTCCCGAAGCCCCTGGTGGGGGCTTTCCACAGAATTATCCTGTCGGAATACGGGACATCCGTTTCCCATATGTCTTGAGCGGCGGCGTACTTCTCGCACCCTAGAAGCTCTTTAATGGCGTTTATCGTAGCCCAATGGTCCCGTAGGACGGCCATGTACTGGACATGGCCCACCTCTTCGATGTCTTCGATTACTTCGTAGAGGTCTAGTTCACTCACGGGCGGGGGAAGACCTCTTCGTACTTCTCGGCAGTGAGCTTGTGTCCACCGTCACGGTAGAGGTATCGGGCCACGCCGAAGAGGACTGCTGCTCTCTTCAGAGCGTCAGAAAACTGGCCCTTCTCGCCCTCTATGCCGGTTTCCCCGGCCCCGTCCGTCTTGGTGATCCACTCATCGTCATACTTGACGGAAAGCTCGCAGGCTACCTCGCCACCGATCTGACGCATCCGCGTCTGCCAGCGGTCTGGGCCTACTACTTCATCCAGGCGAACCATTACGTCCCTGGCGTCAATATACCAGAGGGTCTTCCCACCCGGTCCTGGGCGGCTCTTTAGTTGCTTAGGATTGAACGGGCGTTTTAGCTCCCACGCAATCTGCTCCGCTGTCTTAGAAGTCGCCATAGACTTTCCTTCTGATCTGTCTGGTGGAGTAGGAGATCCATCTCCATGAGCCTGGTTTATAAGGGTTGCGAGTTCGCTTCCCTCCAGCACGCTGCCAATCCTCATCGGCCCGTCCATAGGCTTCCTCCTCTGCGTTCATCGTTAGTTCACGGGCCTCTTCCCAAGCGGGATCGTCCATGAGATGTGATTTGATCTTACTCACCGCACCCTCCTATAAGTGCTTCTCTACAGTGCGTAATGATGCCCTTTCGGTACGCCATAAGTCAAGCGCTTTTTCCGCTCTTTGGTAATCTCTTTTGGCTTGAGCGGCCTTGATGTGAGCAGACTGGACAGCCGTGTACTTCTCCACCCAGCCATCGTCTGCCCTCACCCGGCGCTCTGCCTCTGCCATTGACGATCCTGCATCTCGGAACGCCAAGGCAGCGACAGCCTCGTAAGCCTTAAAGGCTCCTTCAGCTTCGGCGGCGGCTTCCTCTGCGTCCAACAACTCAGAGGACCGCGCTTCCATCTGCGTCAGGATGTCTTCGGCTGCAAGGTCGCGTAGTCTTCTCATCTGGAGTTACCTGTCGGCTCTGGCTGGTATCCGGCTTCTCTGAGGGCCGTGAGGAGGCTTTCGGTCATAGCCTTAGCTTCAGCTATACCTTCGCCCAAAGTCCCCTTAGAGCGCCTAACAACGGCGTCAGGCAGCGACCTCATGAGACTTTCGAGGGTTCGGTAATAGCCCCAAGTGTCCCAGCTTTCCGTTGGTTCGCCGGTAGCCTTGTTGGCGTAGCTCCCTCGCCTCTCCTGCATCATGTACTGATGTTTGTCTGACACTATTCGGTAGTCATCTCCAAATTCGATTTTCATCAGAACGGGATGTCGTCAGACAGGTCATCTAGGGAATCGTTCAGCTCGAAGCCTTGGGGCTGGGGAGCAGCCTGTTTCTTCGGCTGGAACGTGTTCAGTTCCGCGTAGATCTTGCCGGTACGTCCGCGCTTGATGTCGATCTTGACATAGCCCTTGTCACTCTTCGGCTGGGCGGCGAGCCAGTCGGTGAATCGGTCAACACTGACGGTCAGACCGCCGATTACGAAGTCCGGCGCACCGTCGCGGGGCGGATCGTAGAACAGCCCTTCTGCAAACACTTTATCACTCATCGTCTTCTTCCTCTAACAGTTTTCGGGCATCCATCAGCCCATCCCAATAGCCGCGCTCCCTCTGGAAGCGGACCTCATCCCAAATAGACCCCGTGAACTCCTTCGTGGGTATCTGATTCTCATCAACGTCAGCCCTGTAGGCTTCACGCATTCGCTGTAGTTTGCTCATAATCTTGTGTCCTTGCTCATCTCTTTTGTAACGTACTGGCTCCAGCAGTCCCTACAGTATACACCACCTTGGTCTTTTCTGTAAGCGTGAGCGTCAATAAACCACTTCCTGAAGCGCAGCCACCGCTTCCCGCATACTCCGCACTTCATTTCTTCTCCTTGAGCCATTCGCCCAGCGTTAGTCCAGAGTGCCTAGCTTCGTGGAGAGTTTCCTCCCACTCTTCTGGAGTGGTGTCAGGCACCCAAGTCTCTTCCATGAAGACCTCTATGAAGGCGTCCCCAAGCTCATCCTCTCTGTCCACTAGGCGGCGTACCAGGAGCTTCTGGTTAGCGTCCATCAGAGTCGCAACGTGGTCTGCTAGTGTCGGCGGTTTCGTTTTGTTAAACATTCTCAGGCTTCTCCCAAAGGAACTCGAAATCGCCCTCTGCTTTCCATGAGAACACTTCATCAAGCCGCTCATCTTCATCTTCCGGCAGGCGGTACTCATCGACATCATCGCTCTCGCAAACGGGGCAGACCACCTGCAATCCGTCGTCCAGGGATACCCAGCGATCTCCGTATGGAACGTGGGTGTCGCCTACGTCTACCAGGAGCATGTCACCGTGGTAGGTGATCTCATCGCAGGCGTTGCAAACGTAGAATTTCTTGTCCATCTTGTTTCTCCCGAATTGGTGGAGCCATTTTGACACAATGAGCGGGGGTGTCAACCCTTTTTTTCATCTTCGTGCAAAATTTTTCCAAAGCGCCAATCGTAGACTTTCACCGCGATTGTCGCCCCCGTTCCACCGCCCAGCCAGAGGGCTGTTGCTGTCTTCCATCCCGCGCCTATTTCTGCAACGAGATCAATGACATACGTTTCCCCGTAGGCCAGGAAGAACCCGGTTATCCACATCAGGGGGAGGTGGGACCGGGCCACGTTGCGCTGCTGGGTCGCCTTCAGGCCGATTGCAAAGAGGTTGGCGCAGGCCAACTGAATCAGGCCAACCAGCAGGAGATCGTCCGTCACAGTGCAGTTGGGTTGTCCGTCTTACCACGGTCAACAACTTCCCAAAGGATGGCAGAATAAGCCGCAGCATCCACATAGTTATCCCGGTGCCCTGGACTAGATGCCATTCGGTTGATCTTCATCAACAGCATGATCTTCAGGATGTCGGGGGCTGTCAGTGGCAACCCTGTGGCCGCTGCTGCCATGCTCGCCAGCCGGGTGTACTCGTGGTACGGGTCGCCGTAGGTATCGTTCCTTTCGCCCTCTGTGAGCGCCCTGGCTTCTTCAAGCACTTCTCCTCTAACTGTCACAGGTCTTCTCCTGATACCTCGTACACCTCGCCCATCAGTTCGTACACCCCTTCTTCCATTGTGATGGCAAGCTGGGGCTGGAGCAGCTTCCCGCCTCGAAAGGTCAACACGCAGAATCCGCTGCGCCAGTCCACCGGGTTCATCTCGGTATAATCGCGGAATTGTGGGCCATAAGGCTCTGCCAGCGTGGGCAGATCAACACCGTATCTGGTCCCATTGTAATCGGTGAATGGACGAACGTAGCCTTTGTGCAGGTGCCCGGTTATCGTGTTTTTCCCGGCTCTCATGGTATTGTTATAGGCCGCGTGGTCGCCGCCTTTCCAGCGGTGCTTCACCACCACATCGTCATTGATCGTCACGCCCCAACAGTGCTGCCACTCTTCACCAAAATGGTGGTGGAGGGATACGCCATGCACCCGCGCAAACTCTGGAGCAACACTCGCTAATTTTGTCTCGTAGCGACTGTCGTGATTTCCCAAGGGCCAGAACAATTCGGCGTCAGATGCGCTGGCGATTTCATCAAGCCGTTCTTTACACGCTTCCAACTCCTCCTCTACTGTGGGCATACGCTCCCACCCTATCGGGGGGTGTCTCGATACCGAAGCGCCGTCAAAAACGTCGCCGTTCATTATCACGGCCTTGGGCTTGAGGCGCTTGATCGTCTGCACCATCCCTGCGTGGGCGGTGGAGATCAGTCCGGGGTGGTAGTGAGGGTCGGAGCCGATAACTACGTGCCCATCCTCTACGTCCATCGGCAGCATAGCTGGCAGCATCTCGTTCCGCCGCTGCAAGACCTTGCGGGGGGCCTCTATGATTGTCCCAGACTTCGCCTCAATCCTTTTGCGCCTTGCATTGACATTGCGGAGGGCGAGACCGTACTCTTTCGCTATCCAGCCAGGTCCGTGGGATTGGTACAACTCGATAAAGGTCTGTTCATCAATTCTCGGTGGGTTTGGCATTACGCTGCTTCCTTGTTACCTTTTGACACGTTGCAGTGGTGGTGGGCAACCTGAAGGTTGTCCGTTGAATGTGCCCCGCCTTTCGTTAGGGGTACAATGTGATCTATGTCGAACTTACCGAATATAGGATCACCAC
>Ga0080013_1000722_pt1 | contig 45849 bp, 41 predicted proteins | sample ETNvirenome_6_85_FD_69236 | JGI IMG/M metagenome (GOLD analysis project Ga0080013, IMG submission 69236) | Marine viral communities from the Pacific Ocean - ETNP_6_85 (SPADES assembly) (version 2) | ecosystem: Environmental > Aquatic > Marine > Oceanic | place: Pacific Ocean | collected 2013-06-19
CTTGTGGAGAGGATATCTTCCCGCCAGAATGTGGCGGTTTTTAGGATAAAAAGCCTAATAAAAAACTTGACCGATCACTAATCCGTGCTATTATATGAATGAGGGAGAGACAGTTATGAAAAAAGCTGCTGCTATCAAGAAGATTCGCAATCGTGCTAAACTCGTAGACCGCAAGGTTGATATTGAAGAGAATGACTACCACGGAAACGGTCAGATTAAGGTCTATGCCCGATTTGAGGGTTCCAACCAGACAATTTCCTTTTGGACCAACAGCGACGACTCCATCAGTTCTCCTCACATTTGCCGAGATGGTGATGTGAGCGATGCTCACACGGATTACTTCGCAGGCTACCACGTTGATAACATTACGCAAGCCTTGAATACGGTGGCTGCGCTGCCTCCCAAATACCCTATCGGTTCGCTGGTTCGCTTCAAAGAAAATAAGCGTAACAAGCGTTGGAAGCTGGTTGGTAAGGTCGGCTTGGTGATGCAGGCTGAGTCCGGCGGAAACTACAAGGTTCAGTATCCCGGCTCGGAAGATCGCTACGATCCCTTCTACTCTGAACGTGATCTTGAACGGGTTTCATAATGATCGGTTTTCCAAAAAAACTATTAGAGATTACAGAGTTCCTTCAAAATAACCCGGTCTCTTTGACAAATGCTCACCGGGATGGGCGTATTAATTCAGCCCACCATGAAGATCAAATTGTTGAGCATTTAAGGGAAAACGGTTTTGGTGAAAAGTATTTCTTAACAAGCGAGGATCTGGAATTATCAAATCGATGTTGGTTTGATTTTTTAACCAAAGACGGTGATTCTGTGTATCCTGTTAATATTAAAACATCTTCTCACAAGTCTGCCGATAATGCGTGTAATTTTTTGGCATTGAACTGGGCCCTAACTGATATCGATATTGATTTTTCAGCGACCCCACACGCCGGAAGAGACACAAAACAATTTCTTTCTTGGATAAAAGGAAACAGGGAGGCTTCTGATCGGGATTATTACTTTATTTCTGTTAATAAGAATGACACAACAGAAGTAATTTTGAATTCTGTCAAAAAACTGCCATCAGTTTGTTCAAACCCCAACAACCTCCCATTTCAGGTTTGTTGGGAAAATAATAAACATTATATTGAACGAACAAACAAAGAAGCGTTAGAATATTATATGTCTATTCTTAAAGAGTCTTTTGAAAAAGATTGGCGGATGAATTTAGCGGAGTATCTACTTGAATAAAGTTGAAAATTTAGGGCAAGTATTCACCCCGCCAGAAGTGGTGAGAAAAATGCTCTCCTTAAGAAAAAATAAAGGATCCATCTTAGAGCCATCTGCTGGGGAGGGAGCCTTCTGGAATTTTATTCGTAACGAGCAAGGAGCAGTTGGATATGAACTAGATCCAGAGATTGCACCTCCAGGCGTAGTAGTGTGCGATTTTTTTGACGCTCCCAATATTAAGTTTAAAACAATCATTGGAAACCCTCCATATGTGTCCCATAAAGCAATTTCAGAAAATACAAAAAAGAAGCTATACGAAAAATATCCAGACTTAAATCGACACACCAACTTGTTTGCTTATTTTATTAATAGGTGTATTGACTTATTGGAAGATGGCGGTGAGTTGATTTTTATTGTTCCCACAGATTTTGTAAGCTTGACGTCCTGTTCGAGCGTTAATAAAAGAATGAAGAAAGAGGGAACTATAACTTATTTCTATGATTATGGTGACCAGAAGGTCTTTAAGGGGTTTAATCCAAATTGCTGCATCTTCAGGTTCGAAAAAGACAACAGATCTGGTGTGACCTTGGTAAATGATTCGGAAAAAAGGACTTTTACATGTATGAATGGTAAAATATTATTTACGAATTCTTCTCATGATAGTGTTTTAAGCGATATCTTCGATATAAAAGTTGGAGCAGCCTCCGGGGCTAACGAGATATTCCAGAGCGATGAGGGCAATTTAGATTTTGTAGTTTCATCCACCAGAAAAACAGGAAAAACAAAAAGATTCTACTTCGATGTTATTAACCCACACATTGAATCAAATAAAGAAGAACTCCTAAAAAGGAGAGTCACAACTTTCGATGAATCTAACTGGTGGAAATGGGGGAGAATTCATGATCAAAGGTTGGGGGATAGAATCTATGTAAATTGTAAAACAAGAATTGATAATCCCTTCTTCACTCATTCATGTACAGATTATGATGGATCAGTATTAGCCCTTTATCCTAAGTTTAGCTACGAAAACATTAATGATATTATTGATACTCTAAATGACATGGATTGGGAAAAACTTCAATTCAAGATCGGTGGCAGGTTTATTTTCGGACAAAAGTCTCTATCTAATTGCCCAATAAACAAAAGAAATTTTACAAAAGAGGAATTATAGGTTATAAAATTTGCAGGGGATTAGCTCAATTGGTCAGAGCACTCGACTCATAATCGATAGGTTCAGGGTTCAAGTCCCTGATCCCCTACCATGCCCGAATAGCTCAGATGGGAGAGCAGTTGATTTGTAATCATCAGGCCGTAGGTTCGAATCCTACTTTGGGCACCATAAGCGGCTATCGTATAATGGTCATTACCTCAGCCTTCCAAGCTGATGATCTCGGTTCGATCCCGAGTAGCCGCTCCAAAGGAGAATATAATGGATATTGTAACAATATGGAATAGTTTAGGGTGGGCAGACGGATTTTTGTTTTCTGCTTGGGTCGGAACTATGTATTATTGTAAATCTTGGATTGATTATAGGTTTAGAGATAAAAAGTGAATAAATGTTTATTTAGAATTTACACAGCAGTTGTTGTCCTTGCTTATTATCCAATCTACCTCTCTATTCTTGGGGTAGATAAAATTAAACAAAAATTTGACATAGATTAAAAAATAGTGTATATTTAATATAGAAAGCAAGTGGCTGTGCGGTGCTTGCTATCTTGACTGCCTTCGGGAGTCACAACAACCTTGCTTAATACAGGAGGAAATATTATGAGCAAACTAACTAAAATCGCCGATGGACACCATCGTGCCGTTGCAGCAATGCACAACACCCCTAGTCTACTTGGGCGGAACATCTTTGATGAACTGTTCGGAGACTTCCCAACACTAGCGAGAAAATCAACCTCGGGATATCCCGTTGCCGATATCTTCTCTAACGAAGACGGCAGCACAACTCTTGAGTTTGCCCTCGCAGGTTTCAGCAAAGAGGACCTCACCATTGAGATCCAACCAGAAAAGAGCAGCCTCACCGTGTGTGCGGACGCCTCAGCCGAAGGCGATAGCAACCGTCGAATTGCACGCCGAAGCTTTCAAAAGACTTTTGTAAATTATGACAACAACCTTGACCTCATGGCAAGCACTGCTGATTTTCATAATGGTCTTTTGTCGGTCACTATCCCACGGAAAGCCGAAGTGCAACCTGTGGTCATTGATATCAACTAGGATATCATAAAACGCACAGCCAAAAGGGAGGGTTAAGCCCTCCCTTTTTTTATTTAACAAAAGACATGATGTCGTATAATATGTTATTTGCCTCACACATCAAAACGCAAGATCATAATATGGTTTAAACTTGTGGGGTAAGTGGTTTCGACAAGAGCCGTCATTTGACGGCTCTTGTTTTTTATTCCCCACCGACACAGAGGTCGTTGAAGATTTGCTTAATCTGCTGGAAGACAGTGGCGGAGTTGACTGACGGCGAATAAAGCCTGTCTTGTTCTCCCCTCACTAGGCGTATAAATATATTGTGATGCTCGGGGAGAGCAAAAATAAAGATTTCAAATCCACCATCGATGGCCATTTGATTAACATCAGCAATAGGTGTGGCGGTGACGGTCTGGGCTTGTTCATCAGTCATTATAATTATTACTTTTTGGCTCGACGGAGCCCAAGAATAATAATAATCTCCATTCATAATCCACTTTGGTACATCAACCGAGGGTTCAATACCCCCGCCGGGAAGAAGCTGAATACCTTCCAGATATTCCAAGAATTCATCAGCCGGAACAAAATCAGTAATCAGCTTAGAGTATCTTGTAAGGAGGGGTGTGCCTCCTCCTGTATTCTGACTTCCAATAACGGACAGTCCAAACCTAAAGTTGCTCGTGATCGGGTCATCTAAAAGTGGGGCAATCCCCTCTATCATTGATTGTATTTCATCATCAAATGAGCCGGAAATATCAATAACAAAAACAATATCTACCCCACGATTATCAAAGCCTTCATCGACCTCACCATCACAATCATTATCTTTGTTGTCGCACAGTTCCTCTGTAGGAAGAATCTCTCCATCACAAGGACCATCAAAACCACCATCTTGACAGTACCGAACTCCCGCCCGACATTCGCCAACAGCCATTGTTCCAACCGGACCATCATAACAAACAATCGCAGTAGAGTTGGCGACACCTTCATCTATGGTACCATTACAATTATTATCTAAGCCGTCACAAAGCTCTTCGGATGGTCCGATATGCCCTTCACAGCGAGTACCGCCATTGTCACATACCATCACGCCAGGCACGCAGACTCCGACGCCATAATCAGCGCCCTCTATAAACCCACACAACTGGTTCTCTTCTGGATAAGTTTCATCAATATATAAATCGCAGTCATTATCCAACCCATCACAGATTTCCTCTACTGGCCCTCGGGCACCTTCGCATTCGGACCAACCGGCGCTTGAACAAGTCTGCGTACCATATTTGCACTCACCCACGGGAGACCGGGTGCTCTCAGAATCCCAAGAGCACTCCCTCACATTGCCAGGAGGGCACGGAACTCTAATAAGTTCTTGATCTTCACAGCCAAATAGAACTAAAGACAATAAAAATAAAACTAACCGTTTCATTCCATTGTAGCCTCAATACAAGCTTCATAAGAAGAATAAAGAACCATTGTCATGGCTGTACTATTAAAAATTCGGAACCTTACTTTCGTTAGAGGGAGTTGTTCTTTTTTATAATATGCCGTCATTATAATAGGCGGCGATTGGTCGGATTGCGTTGGGAGCTTAAAAGCAAATAGTAGAGAATTTCCCGGCCCGTTCTGTAAGATACCGGCAATATATCCATCTTTAATTACTTCTGGTATTCCTATTTGCGCTGCCGAGGTGTCACCAGCTTCAGTAGTAATTCGCCCACTTATATGGACAACCCACTTACAATTCTCGTGTTGTCCGGGGGTATAAAAAGTCGACTCTTTGGGAAAGACGGTTTGGTAGAGATTATTTGCCTTAGTGTGATAATAAAAGGCGAGGGCACATGACAGCGCCAACAAGCCTAATAGCGTAACTCGTTTTTTAAGGAAACCAAACATTTAGAACCACTCCTTATTGAAGAGGGTCTAAATTCAGTACCTCTCCATTGGGCGATAAAGTAATAAAGGGCATTTTCTTTATCTCTTTATTAAGTATCTGGTTGTTAGGGGTTTTTGTTTTCTTTTCTATCCAAACAAGAATTTGAGTTTTTTCCTTTATTTGGCCGACATAAGACCACTTGCCTTCTATCTTTTGCCAAACTTGTGGAAAGTCAATAGTTTGCCCAGATAGAGCCAAAAGCCCCGATAACATAACACTGCTAATCATTTTATTATTCCAATCCTTTCTTGAAGCCTTTGTAAAGACTTACTGTGGATAAATAGTCCTTTATCAATCTAGTTACTACACTATGCACAAAAAAACATCAATTTACGTCAAGTTTCTTATATTTTCGTTATTTTGCCTATCAAGCTGTGTTAGTGGATGTACTACAGTCAGTATTTCATCTGTTAATATAAAAGAGATATTACCGCGACACTCTTTTGTTCAAGTACAACAATCGATCGAGCTAGAGGGTTGCGGACTAAAAAGCGGCACAGAAAAAGAGGAGTGCCAAAAAGCAGTAATGAGATATGTGTCCTCGGGGGCTTATGTTTTTCATAGCGAAGTTTCTATAGGAACATCTTATGTCTTAACTGCTGGTCACTCTTGTGAAAACAAGATCCCCAAAGTACAAAATATCAATGGATATAAGGTTATTAACAAAGGCGCAACATTTAAAGTTGTTGATTTAAACGGTTTTCAACATGACGCCAAAGTGGTAGATATAAACAATCGATTTGATTTATGTTTATTGAGCGTTTCTGATATAATAACAAACCCGCCTGTTTTAAAAATGGCAGAAAAAGAGCCCCAACGTGGAGAAACCGTCACTAATATGGCTGCCCCTCACGGGTTATTCTGGCCAGGTTCTGTGCTTATATTTAAAGGACAATTTTCAGGTTACCACAACAAAGGGTATTCTGTTTATACTATTCCGACAAAGCCGGGCTCTAGCGGGTCTCCTATTATCAATAAAGAAAATAAATTAGTTGGCGTGATTTTCGCCGGGTATCCTATGATTGAGAGCGTTGGATTATCATCTCCACTAGTGGCTATTAAGGTTTTCCTTAAAAAGTCTATAGCCAAAGGAGAAATGTTTTTATGGGAAAAAGATAATAAACCAAAGCTAAACACGCAAGTTGATAGACTTTGGATGCAAAACATGAAGTCGAAAATAAACGAAGTGTTCAAATAAAATTTGCATCTTCTCAAAAAGAATGGTATAACTACACCACAAAGGATCTAGTTATTTTAAGAGCTATGTTGCTAAATCTTTAACCATCGAGAGAAGTGAAAAATGTCGGCTCAGAAGAAAATAAGAATACCGTCTTTTATCGTTATAAAGAGACCAACCAAAATAAAAGAGAGGTTTTTAGAGTTACCGGTCCCAAACCCAATTCCGGCATTGCCACCTAAAACATCCAGCTTGGAAAATAGAGAAGAGGTTGTTATCGATATTAATCAGGACGATTTAGATACTTTTATAGTTTAATCCTAGTTATTTTTGACTATTAAGGAGATCAAGACATGGGATCAAGATTCAGAAATAATGCTTTATCGGGAAAAGTAAGCAATTTATCTTCCAATGAATTGAGTAATCATCAATCTCAGATAGATTCTTCTAAGGTCCTGCTTAGTGGCTGTACTAATGGCTCCCCCATCCTTCTCACTGGAACATCTTTGGGGTCTGTTCAAACAATTCATGAAGCACACCTATCGGCGTTAGATGAAATCTGGATTTATGCTTCCAATAATGATGCCTCGGTCGATCGGACACTCTATTTGTCTTTCAATGACGGCACAACAAAAGATGTAGCGGTAACGATTCCTGACAATTCTGGGCTGGTTTTAGTATTACCCGGCTTCATGCTAACCAATAATGTGAAGGTATCCGCCTATGCATCGGCAGCTAGCAAGATTAATATATTTGGCTGGGCTAATCGGTTCTATTCTTTAAAACAAAGATCCCTTCAGGGAGAAGGTTGGTCTTCCACTGGGGAATAAATAATGAGCCGGAGAACTAGAGGTGTTATACCTGGGGTTATAAACCATATTCTCGATCCCACTCTATCCGGCTCTGGCGGTGGTGGTGGAGAGGGAGAGGAAAATACCGGAGCAAACCTTGGCGATGGTACTGCTATTTTCAAACAAAAAGAAGATACAGAACTCCAGTTCAAAACTCTCAAGGCTGGTGATGGTATTATTATTAATGATGATGATACGGTCATTGAAATCACTGGGTCTATGACTCTTACATCTCCTTCGGGACATACCTATACCCTGGGGGTTACTGATGGTGGAATTATTACTGTAACATAGGGTTTTTTTCCACACCAAAAAATAAACCAAAAAAGTAGGTGTATTTTAACCCAGTTAAACTACATAAAGAAGGCGATGCATCCATGATGTTTTTGCCAGGATACACATCTCCAGATAAATCAAGGAGATAGTTTTTTCTACCCAAAGAGTTTCGTGAATTTACACTCATAACGGGAGGAAAAAATTATGAGTACATCAATTACAACAGGTTCTTACTTAGCTAATGTTGCAATGATTGGTGGTATTAAAATCGATCAGCAATCAAAGAAATTTGAAGGTCTTATCGGTGGTGGTGATGACGCCGATAGCGCAAGCCAGCTACTATCTGGTTTTTCAGGTAGCGCATCAGGTTCTGTTATCGCTGCTTTGAACCATGTTTATGAAGAAGCTACAACTGGTCAAGTTTCAACAAGTGGTGATAACACTTTTACCGGAGCCAACACTTTCTCCGGAAAGCTTTCGGCTTCAAATGGTATTGCTGTGGTCGGCAATGCGGCATTTGATGATGGTACTTTTACCGGAAAGCTTTCGGCTTCAAATGGTATTGCTGTGGTCGGCAATGCGGCATTTGATGATGGTACGTTTACGACTATTGTTGCTAGTGGTATTGTCAAGACTGATGACACAACTGAGGCAACTACAACTACTGACGGCTCTTTGCAGACCGACGGTGGCTTGAGTGTTGCTAAGAGTGCAGTCATCGGTGACGATCTAGATCTATTGTCTAATGCTGCGGTTTTTAAGGTCGGATCTGATCAGCCCTTCACGCTGACCCACTCCAATGCAAACAATACTTTGCTTGCTACTGCCGATCATAGATTGGCTTTCGGTGATGCCGGCGAGTATATCTATGGTGATGGAACTGATCTTAAGATCGTTTCTAGTAATGACATTGATGTTACTGGTGATGTTGATATTGTCGGTGGTTTGACCTCGACTCAGGCAACTGTTTTGGCTGGTACCGCCGGCACAACTACCATCGGTTCTACAACAGGTGTTGTCATTGGGGCGGCTGGTATTGTAAGTGTTAATAACGCTACTGAAGCAACTTCAACTACTGACGGCTCTTTGCAGACCGATGGTGGCTTGAGTGTTGCTAAGAGTGCAGTCGTTGGCGATGACTTGTCCTTGCTATCTGACTCTGCCATTCTTAACTTCGGTGCAGGCGAGGATGTTAGCCTGACTCACACAAATGATGTGGGTATTCACTTAAACGCTGGTATGAGACTGGGTTTCCGTGATCAGGGTGGAGAATATATCTACTCTGTTGAAGACGGGATCCTCGGCATCGTCGGTGCTGCGGAGATCGATCTCACCGCAACGGCCATTGACCTCAATGGTACGCTTGATGTTTCCGGCGACGCAACGTTTAACTCTGATGTATATGTCAAGGACGATAAGAAATTATACTTCGGTGATGGTGAAGATGCCTCTTTTGAATATGATGAAAATGGTACAGATACGCTTCTCTACGCTGGCGCAAGCTTAAGAATTAGCGATGACGTTAAACTTGAGTTTGGAACTGGTGGAGATGCATCCTTTGAGTATGATGAAGACGGTAATGACGTTCTTCTTTATGCTGGTGCAAGTATGAGATTTGGAGATGATATCAAGCTCGAATTTGGTGCTGCTGGTGATGCAAGCATCGAGTATGATGAAAATGGTAATGATGTTTTGGCAGTCTCAGGGCCAGGAATTATGCTTACTGACTCCGGAAATACCAATGGTGTCATCGTTGTAGGTACAGCCGGATTCAGTACGACTACCGGACCCATCACCGCTGCTGCCGGACTCACCGGTTCGGGCTTGATGATCTATAATAACGATGCCGACGACGACGGTAATCAATTCCAATTGCTGGCCGCCCACAGCGGATCTGTGACCGTCACAGGTGATTTGACCGTCTCAGGCATAACCACCCCAGGATCATTAAACCTAGCTGGAGCCGATCTTTCTGTTGGTAGCTTATCTTCTAGTGGCGGGTTCGTTTCGTTCAACGCTTCGGGTTCATCGGTAATTTGGCAGGATGATGCCGCAGCGAACGATTATGAGCTTACTCTTGGTAGTGGAGACAAGCATATTAGCATGTTGTCCAGTACTGACTTTTTCGCTGATGTAACCGCATCAGCAGGACTTGCGCTAGGCAGCCACCTTGTACTTACCAGCGATGCAGCGGTCGATATTGGCACAACTTCGGTTGGTATCAATGATCTTCACTTGGGTTCTGGTGGTGTTGTCAACTTTGACGGTGGTGATGTTACTATGACTCACTCGGCAAATACCCTAACTGTCGCCGGAGGAACGCTAGCGGCTTCTGCTGTCACTACTTCGACTATTGTCGCTAGTGGTATTGTCAAGACTGATGACACAACAGAAGCTACAAGCACAACAGATGGTTCCCTTCAAACCGATGGTGGTTTGAGTGTGGCTAAGAGTGCTGTGATTGGTGATGATTTAGACTTGTTGTCTGACGGTGCGATCATGAACATTGGTAGTACATCTAAGTTTACCTTGACCGACCAAAGTGCAAACAATGCCGTGATGGCTAGCGCCAACCACAGGCTTGCTTTCGGCAATGCTGGTGAATATATTGCCGGTGACGGAACTGATTTGAAGATTGTCTCTAGTGGCGATGTTGATATCACTGGTGATACCGATGTGGTCGGTGGCATTAGTTCTACTCAAGCCACTGTTTTGGCTAGCTCTGCCGGCACAACTACCATCGGTTCTACTGTAGGTTCCAAAGCCGTCGTTACGGCTGCTGGTATAGTAAATGTTAATAATGCAACTGAAGCAACTACAACTGGCGACGGCTCCTTACAGACCGACGGTGGTTTGAGTGTTGTTAAGAGTGCTGTTATCGGGGATGACTTAGATCTCTTATCAGACGGCGCAATCATGAATATTGGTAGTACATCTAAATTTACCATAACTGATCAATCTGCAAATAACTGTGTGATGGCTAGCGCCAACCACAGGCTTGCTTTCGGCAATGCTGGTGAATATATTGCCGGTGACGGAACTGATTTGAAGATTGTCTCTAGTGGCGATGTTGATATCACTGGTGATACAACCTTCAATGATGGAGTTACTATAACAGGAAAACTTTCCGCATCAAATCACGTTACTCTTGCTAGTGGCAAGGATTTGAATTTCCAAGGCGGCGGTGGCCCAGTTATTTATGATAGTGAGGACTCGGAATATTACCGACTTGAAATCCAAGGCGGACTCTTGGTGCTCACGGCGGTAGGAGACGGCCTTACCGGATAAAAGCTGTCATAAAAATAGTTATTAGAAACGGCGGGCTTTGTCCCGCCGTTTTCTATTTAAGTTATGGATGAAAAAACGCTAAAATTAAAAGAGAAGAAGTTAAGGCTAGAATATCGATTCCTCTCAGCCGAAATGGAAGAAGTTGAGCACATTTTAAAAGAGGCCGATGAGGAAATAAAAAAAGTGTTTAAAAAGGATCTTTCAAAGATTCAAAAACAGACAGAAGCTATAAGCCCAGGCGCAGAGCCAGAGCCAGAAGAAAAGCCTGTCCTTTCTCGCAAGTCCAAAGAAACTAAATCGATTTATTATAAAATAGTTGCAGCGACCCATCCTGATAAAGTTGGGGACAACTCGCTGGAGGATTTATTTAAAGAAGCCGTCAAGGCATATAAATCAGGGGATATATGTGCCCTATATGATATAGCAGATGATCTCAATATACCCCTATCAAATATGTCTCGTAAGCAGATTTTATTGATGGAAGACAAAAATAAGAAAATTTCGAAAGAGATAAAAAACAAAAAGAGTTCATTTGGGTGGAAATGGGCTACCGCTGAATCAGACGAAGAGCGAGAAGAACTAAAAAAGGCTTTCTGTGATTTTCACGGGGTAAAAGATGAGAATTCAAGTGAGAATAACTAAATAAGATATGACAGCTAAATCCAAACTACTAGAATTGATCAATGCCGGAAAAATACCTTCTAATTTTTCCTACCTAGGTAATGATCATGAGGTTACTACTACTCAGCCGGCGTTCAGCGATTGGCGGGCTGATAATGACTGTAGTGAAGTGGTTCCTTTTTGTGCATCAATTAAGGGTCCTAGTAATATTTCTCAAAGACCAAGAAATGCAGCTTATGCTGTTTCGGTCGGTGGTTCGCCGGCTCTTGGCACGGATGAGACCCGAGGAAACATAATTAGGCGTCCGGTTTTGGGATTCCCTGAGTGGTTGTCCGGCAACAAAGTACTTCATTTAAGCGCATACGAATCTCCCCTTGTTGGGGGAGGGTCTTCACTAGCAACAATAGAAGATAAATCTGATTATTCTCAAACCTTTGTCCCTTATAAATCAGACAGCCCTGTTACTATGGATAAGGGGTCAGTATATAGAGTCCCAAATTATGTATTTAGCGGGCGGGAATGTTATATTTATGCCGATTCGGCGGATGATTGGGACGCTGGTAACGACTCAGCAGAACCCGACCATTTAGTATCCATTAGTGGCAGTACAATATATCTTTCGTTTATAGCTTATGCTTCCAATACTATAACCCCCTTCACTGATGGACCGGGGATAGATACAGAAGCCGCGTCAGGTGGAGGTTTTAATATAAATGAATCACTTCATTATTGTATTCTCAATACAAGCAACGCTACACCAGGCACCGGACCTAAAATTTATTCTGCCGCAAAAACATCCGATGTTGAAGATTTGTCTGCAATAGTAATAACAGATGAAACAGTCAATTCTGTGGCTAATAAACACGGGGATCTTCTTGTTATAGAACAAACTACAGGTAGTTTAGATTTTGATTTATACCTTTCAGAAATTTTCATTTATGATACCGGGCACAGCAAAGACGAAATAGATGATGGACTCAGATACCTTTATTGTAGAAACCACATTGGTGGAAGCGACGTGTCAGGATCTTTAGCCGCGGGGTAACTTTAGCTCAACGTTCAACTATTTATAAAGAATAGGTTTGATAAGAGGAAACATTCATAATGCCAACAATCGGAAAATTTGTTATCGGAAATGTCGGCACTCTCCAGAGTGCAAGTAACATTTACGTTGATCCAAGTAGTTTTAAATATGTTCATGCAAGCTCTAGTAACATAGCATTAGCTCTAAAAAATATTGATGACACATTGGAAGAAAGCTTAGGTCTTCTTTCGGGAAGTAATACTTGGACAGGCGCAAACACTTTTTCCGGAAAGCTTACAGCCTCTAACGGACTATCTGTGACTGGAGACGTTTCCTTTGATGACGCTAGCTTTTCCGGTACAACTTCTTTGGCAGCCCTCTCAATTAGTGGTGACCTAACTGCCTCACAAGGTTTAATTATACCAGACGATACACTTCTTAGGTTCGGATCGGCAACTGGCGGCGACGTTACTATCGAATACGACGAAAACGGAACTGATGAACTTCGCTTCGCCGGTAACGCCGTCACGTTTGAACAAGCTGTCACATTTGATGGAAATGTCACGCTTGGTAATGCCGCAAGTGATGTAACAACCGTAACTGGCAAACTCACAGCCTCTAACGGGCTATCTGTAACAGGAAATGTTTCCTTTGATGACGCTAGTTTTTCCGGTACGACTTCTTTAGCAGGCCTCTCAATAAGTGGTGCTCTAACTGCTTCAAACGGGCTTTCTTTGTCCGGCGGCGAATTAATACTGGACAAAAACCGACTAAGTGCTGATGGTAATGCCGGCGCAACCGGCGATTCTGTTGTTGTATTTGATGCTAGTGATAGTGATCTCGCAAAAAGGATTACTGTATCCCAATTAAGTTCTCTAGTGGGCGTCGGCGCAGCAACAGCCGGAAATAATACTTGGACAGGTACAAATACTTTTTCCGGAAAACTTACCGCCTCAAATGGATTGGATATTTCAAACCACCTAGCTGCTGATGATGGTGTAGTAACAATTAGTGGTAAATTAACTGCCTCGAATGGTGGATATTTCGCTTCGGCTGTCGGCATCGGAACGGCGAGCCCGGATAGCGTGCTCCATGTACAGACCCCAGCCTCACATTGTTCGATTACGCTTGAACGAGACGCAAAAGACACAGGCGAGGTCGGTCTCAATCTGAATGGTGGCACAGGTGGCAAGTTCTGGTACCTCGTCCAACAGTACAACTCTGACAACCTCACCTTCCATGATACCGATGCTGCAAGAGTGACGTTTGAGCACGGTGGCAACGTCGGCATTGGAACGACCACGCCCAGCACCACACTTCAGGTTGTTGGCACAACAACTCTATCGGGAGACGTAACTGCTTCGCAAGGCTTAACTATACCAGACGATACACTTCTTAGATTTGGGTCTGCTGCCGGCGGTGACGTTACTGTTGAGTATGATGAAGACGGAACCGACGAACTTCGTTTTGCCGGGAACGCTGTTACATTTGAACAAGCTGTCACTTTTGATGGAAATGTCACGCTTGGCAATGATGCAAATGATGTAGTTACAATTCCTGCTGAAATTACTGCATCGGCCGGGATGCTGATTCCAGATGATAAAGGACTTTATTTTGGTACCGATAAAGATGCAACCATCCAATATAATTCAACTTATGGTTTTGTTTTCATTGAGGGTTCAAATATAAGAATCGCCGATGATAAAACACTTGCATTTGGTACTGGCGGTGACGCAACCATTGAGTACGATGAAAACGGTACTGATGAGCTTCGATTTGCCGGAGCGGCAGCGAAGTTTGAACAGAAAGTTACCGTAGAAGGTGACTTAACTGCTTCAAACGGATTTTCTTTATCCGGTGGCGAATTAATACTAGATAAAAACAGATTAGGTGCCGATGGTAATGCCGGCGCAAGCGGCGACTCGATAATGCTGTTTGATGCTAGTGACAGCGATCTTGCAAAAAGAATTACTATATCCCAGTTAGATTCCCTAGTCGGCGGAAGCGGAGGAGGAGATAGTGATGCTGGAGATTATTATGGAGCCTTAACGGGCAGTAATACTTGGACTGCTGCTGGGTCAAATACTTTTGCTGGTAAATTAACAGCTTCAAACGGCATAGTTGTTTCGAATTACTTCACAGCAGATGATGGAACAACAACTATTAGTAGCAAATTAACAGCTTCCAATGGAATTAACATTTCTGGTGGAGAGTTGGTTATGAACAAGTCAAGATTAACTGCCGACACAAATGCTGGACAGGGCGCAGATGCGCTAATGATATTTGATAGTTCAGACAGTGATCTTGCTAAAACAATAACAATTACACAATTAAGTTCTTTAGTTGGTGCCGGTGGTGATGCTGGAGATTATTACGGAGCTTTAACAGGAAGTAATACTTGGACTGCCGCAGGTTCCAATACTTTTGCTGGTGTGGTAACCGTTTCTGGTGAATTAACTGCATCGGCAGGAATATCAATTCCGGACGACAAGAAAATATACTTCGGCACCGGCTTTGACGCTTCTATTGAGTATGATGAAGATGGCGATAACCTTCTTACATTTGCTGGTGCCTCTACTTTTAGTGATGCCCTTACCGTTTCCCACCTTACTGCATCAAAGGGTATTCAAGTTGCCTCTATGGAAGCAATTAAAGCGAATGCTGACGGCGGCGGGTATCTTTCGTTTGAAGCCGCTGGTGCCACGTTCAGTGGGGCTGCGATCGTCATGGGGTCGCTTCAATGCGGTTCCTCCATTTTCGGTGCTTCTATAACAGCCTCTAACGGATTATATGTGATGGGATCAGACGATGACGAAGCTTCAGTGGTACTGGTAGCAGACACCGGGTCTTTCACTGTGGGTACTGAAGGTTCTATTAACTTGACAACCAGTAATGAGGCAGCGACACAATTCCCTATATCATTGGGGAACGGAACCGCAATTACCGGGGATCTTACCGTCACCGGGGCTATAACCGGGTCAAACGGATTTAGCTTTGCCGTGACCGACGAGGCAGGCAGCCCGCAGGTCGGTCTTTCTATGGGCGCAGATGGTGCTGTTCTGATGGGTGTTCCGGGCGTACCCTGTGGGCTCCAGGGTGCAGTAACATCCTATGGCCCCTTGACTGCCTCAAATGGTATTAAAATTATAACAAGCGAGCCCGATGTTACTCCCACGTTCGAAATTTATAATCAAGGCGCTGGTGATGCGGCTATGATGTGGAGTGTCTCTGGCGATTCATTTGCTATGGGAATTGATAACAATGATAGTGATATTTTCAAGCTGAGTTATTCCGGCACAGCGCAAGATGCTGAACTCGGAACGAATGATCTGTTTGAGATAGACAGTAATGGAAACATTAAAATAGGAAGCAATTCGTCAGCTTCTCCCACAGGAAGTTCCACGGATAATAGTATTTTTATCAGTTCTACCCACAAAGCTTTCTTACATCTAGAAGGAGATTCAGACAACAGCGGCGAAGAAGGGACTGCATATATAAAATTTGAACAGGATGGCGGCGCAGTTGAGGCTATTATAGGAACTATTGGTGGCGGCAACACCTTAGATCCAGAAGGTAATGCATACACTGGGACTTTTGACAATAATTTTCTTATTGGTACGCAACAAAATTTTGGAATGCAGCTTGGTACGAATAGTACAACAAGAATAAATATTGAAAATGATGGTGAGATAAAGTTTATTTCAACCGCAGCCGACACTACAGCAAATTCTGCAAATTTGGTTATCAATTCATCTACTGGACTACTAGAAAGATCAACATCAGATAGACGACAAAAACATACCATAACATCAATAACAAGTTCGCTTGCTGATGTGTGTCAATTGGAACCAAAATATTTCTACGACATAGAAGATGTTAGTGGGTCTGTTAAGCTTTTGGGTCTTGTTGCTGACGAGACTGAGGCAGTGTTCCCAGAACTTGTCCCAGAGAGGGATTTACCAAGTGATGTTTATAGATCAGTAGCATACGATAGGGTGGTTGTATATTTGATCAATGCTTTGAAGGAAGTTAAACAAAGATTAGAAGATTTAGAGGGTGGTGATTAAACCACTAGTTATGTTTTAAGGAGAAAACAAAATGGCAAGTATAGCAAAATGGGAACAAAGAGCGAGAGAAGCTCTCAAGAGAGGGAAACAAGGTGAATTTAAATCAATGGTCGGTAAGCTCGGCAAGGATTTGGCTAGAAAACTTCAGAAGCAATATCTTAAACCTAAGCCTGAGTCGTCCCCGGCAGCGGTGGTTCAACCAAAGCCGCCAGTACCTCCCAGAAAAAAGAGGGCAACAACTAAAACTACTACAAAACGCACAACCCGCCGCAGAACAAAAGCTGCGAATACTGAGGGATAGATGAAAAATTATATTGACTTTATAGCCAAAAGATTTCTTATTAATGAAGCAAATAATATAGATGCCTCAGCTTCTATACAAATTGTAAGAGAGATGTTGTCTGCTATTAAACCATCAAGTAAAAAAGATGGCAATAGAATAAAAGTTGCTTTAGAACAATTAGGCGGCGTTCGGCGGCAGGTCAGAAAATTAAATGAAACTATAAACGGTCTAGAAGAACAACTCAAAGTCTTACAGGAAAAAAAGGAATAATATCATGGGTGGTTTAGGTGGTCACATGGATCACATTTATGATAATCGCAGCCTGACCTTTGATCAGGTTTTAGATATTTTAAATGCCGCAACGGAAGGCAACCTTAGTGCCGAAGAAAAGGTTGATGGACAGAACTTGTTAATATCATATTCCTTGAAGCGTGGTAAAACCGTTGCTGCAAGAAACCTAGGCAATATTAGAAGCGGGGGATTGGATGCCCACGGAATGGCTGAAAAATTCGTTGGCCATGCGGCAGAGAAGGTTTTCTTAGAGGGGTTTTCCGCCTTTGAGGCGGCAATTGAATCATTGCCGGATGAAAACATTGTAGAAATATTTGGACAAGATGCTGAAATATGGTATAATAGTGAACTAATGGACCCGGACAATCCAAACATAATTTCTTATGACAGTAAAATAATAAAAATTCACGATACAGGACATCTAATAATGCCAAAGGATGCAAATAAGCCAGAACCATATGATGCGGCACAAAATTTAGTAGTATTTGATAGATTTTTAGATAAAATGAAAACAGAGCTTGAGGGGAAGTCTGCTTTTTCTTTAGCTCGAAAAGCAGTCGTTTCTTTGCAGAGGATGGACGATGATTCTGCTTTTCGCAAAGCAGAGGAAGATATCGATATAGCTTTGGCAGACGTATCCTTATCTCGTGGAGCAACAATTTTAGAATATACCCGAAAAAGGTTAGAAGCTGGAATTTTAACAGAACACCTCGCAGAAGATATAAAGGATGCCCTTGTCAAGAGAATACTTAAAGAACCAGGACATTCTCATCTTAATATTATTAAAAAAGGGCTGAGTAAAGAAGCCAAGCAAGAAGTTGCTGAAATTATGCAACAACACAAACTTATGCTGAAAGAGGCTATTGAGCCTATAGAGCTAACGATTCACAACTTCGCAGTTGAATTTCTAAAAGATGTTGGCAGTGTATTTGTTATAGACAATAAAAGCGAAGCAAAGAGAATAAGAAACAACGTTTTGGACGCTGTACAGGCGATGAGAGAGAATGTAGGCCCTGAAGGTCTATCGGAAGACGCCATTTCCATAATGAATCGAGAACTAAAAAAACTCGGACATGAAGATAAAATAACCACTGCTATCGAGGGTGTAACTTTTGAATATGATGGACATGTATATAAATTTACAGGCAGTTTTGCCCCAGTTAATCAAATCATAGGTATGTTCCACAAAAGCGGCACGAGCAGTAAAGCCACCCCTCCTGAAAATAAGACAGAATCTCTAAGAAATCTAATTGATACTATACTTTTTGAGGCGATGGAAGAGCTGCCTCAGCCCTCAAGATACTCCTCGATACAGCCTACCGAGATTAAAGGGGGAAGTAGGACAGCACTATTCCCAGGGAAATTTAAACCTCCACATAGAGGACATTTTGACTTTGTTAATAAAGTAGCTAAACGTGCAGATGTGGATAAAGTTCAAATATTGATATCCCCACTGGAACAAGATCCTGTGTCAGCGAGAGAGAGTTTTGACATTTGGAATTTATACCTTAAAAATGGCGCACCAAATATAGAGGTGGAAATTTCACACTATGCTAGTCCAGTACAAGCGGTTTATGAATATATTGCCGATCCTTCCATAAATAAAGAAGGTGATTCAGTACTCCTTATCAAAAGCTCTAAGGATACTGGAGATACCCGTTTTGATGGTGCCCAGTCTTATGCTGCCAGAAAAAACCCAGGAGTAAATGTTGTACATATTGTAGAGGATCCGGTGCAAAGCCCTTCTGGTGTTGTTTATAGCGCACGAGATATGAGAAGTGCTCTTCTTAATGGGGATCGGGATTTATTTAAATCTTATCTACCTGCCAACGTTGATGCAGAAGTTGTTTGGAATATTGCCAACCCTCCGGAAAAAGAAGCAGAAGTTCAAGCTGAAATGTCTGTCATGGCTGGGGGTGCGATAGAGGGTGGATGTTCTGGTAAAAAATCGAAAGCTTTCAACCCTTGGAAAAGAAGCACAAATAAAAAACCAAAAGTTGTTCGTCCTAAACGTCAAAGACGGAGATAATTAAAACACTATGAAAACTTTAGATCGTCACCAACTTCTAGCTGAAAATATTATTCGAAAATATATTCAAAAGAGAATAAATGAAACGACCAAAAAGAATATGCAGAATGAAGCTGTTATTCGAAATTTGGTGAAAAGATTAATAAGAGAGGCTGATTCAGATGTTGCCCCTCATGAATCAACTGGTATTAATACCCTGGAGGATGTTCTTAAAAAGATTATACCGATATTAGAGCAAGCATACAAGAGATTAACATCGAGCGCAGAACAAAGACAGTCGTTCCGGAACCACATTGTTCAAGCTGTTAAGAATACTATTAAAAGAGGCGAGGCGATGCCGGGAGAAGCTCCCGCACTAGAAAATGTCTCCTATGAATTTGATCCTGATTTGTTTGAAGATATTGTTGTCAATGTCGCTCCCGAAGAGGGCGAAGAGGAGAACGTAGCCGGAGATTTTATTGATATCGATACCGATGCGGAAGTAGATACTTTTTCAATTGCCGGAGAGGACGAGACCGGAAGAAATTTTGCCGAAGAGGCTTTTGACAAGGTTGAAAAAACTATAGCGGACGCATACCAGATGTTATCGGACCAACAAGATCAGGAATTGTATTATGACTATCTCCTAACAAACTTAATGCTTTACTTCGATAAATTCGAAGATGATTTATCAACCCAACTTCCTCAGATAACCACTCCAGAATATGAAAAAGCTAAAGAAGAAGAGTCATCCGAGGAAGAAGAGGGCGAAGAAGAAGAACCCGCCGAGGAAGAAGAGGGCGAAGAAGAGCCCCTTCTCTAAAAAAAACAAAAAAAGTCCTTAACAGTTAATTTTGAGTGAGTATAATGAAATTGTTCTCTGCTTAAAAAATAAGAAAGCTCTTATGAATAAAGAAAATAAATTTGATAGTATTTCTTCTAAATTAAAATCAAAGTATAAAGTAACTAAAGAATTTGAAGCTATGTTAAGTACTTTAAGCTTAGAAGAATTAATTGCTTTGAAATTAGAAATTTCGGCTCGCCCTTTGAGGGGTAAAATGTATCTGCCTCTTCATAAGGCTTTAATACCTATGGTTAAACAAGCGGCTGTTTATTTTGCAAACTCGGTAACTAACAGTAAATCTGCCGCGGCTAAAGTCTTGGGGCTCTCCCGAAGGTCTTATATTACTCAATATCAAAAATATGAGGCCGAAGATTTCTTTAAAAAGCTTGACTAAAAGATATATCTATGATATATAAGAGTACATACTAATGGGGGTAACCGGTATCGACTGATGGGGAAGTAGAAAAGGTGCAAGGGTGAGGGAAGCGTGGCTCACTAAAAACGCTTAAACTTTTAATCGCAAACGACGATTTTAACATGGAGATGGCGGCTTAAAAACCTGACCTCTCTTGAGGCGACGGCAGCCGATAAACAGAAAGCCGTATTTGGGTGCCCTAAGTGCTTTTGATTGTTTTAGCCGTAATAAAACGATCTAGTCAAGTTGTCTGTCCGACGATAAATACAGACACAACCTTGTGAATGACCTTTTTATGGAACTAGACAAGACGGGAGTTCGATTCTCCCTACCTCCACCATTAAATGAGCCGCCTTCGGGCGGCTTTATTTATGAGATAAGGTCATGCTCGGAACTATTTACATAGGAGCGTTCGCTCCTCAAACAGGGGAGCTAAGTATGAAGAAAACCTACGTTTTAGATACAAACGTTTTCTTAACCGACACAGCATCGATTAAGTCATACGGAAGAAACGATATAGTTATACCAACAGTTGTACTCGATGAGATCGATAAACACAAACACAGACAAGATACTGCTGGATTAAATGCTCGAAAGATCAATAGAATTTTAGATCACTATAGAACGTCTGGCAGTCTCTCAAAAGGTGTTAGGATAGATAAAGGTAAAGGGTTAATCTATGTAGCAGCATATGAGATGCAAGATATTCCAATTGGCTTTAAAGCAGAGGATTCTGATAATAAAATAGTTGCCACCGCACTAACACTCCAGAGACATGGTAAGAAAGTAGTTTTGGTATCCAGGGATCTTAATCTCAGAGTTAAGGCAGATTCTGTAGGAATTGATTGTCAAGACTATGATTTAGATAAGGCTGTAGAGACTCCAGAAGAATTGTTCAGTGGGCTGCGAGTCATAGAGGTTACGGATGAGGACGTTGATAAATTTTACACTGGAAACCTTGTACTGGAGAATATTAGTTTCTTATACCCTAACCAGTTTATTCTTTTACAGTCAAAAACAAATGAGAAAAAAACTGCTTTATGCAAATATACCGGAGAACAGGAACCAGTTAAAAAAATTGTACCCCACAAAGATACTTGGGGCGTCCGGGCTAGAAATAAAGAACAAGAGTTTGCTCTAGATTTATTATTTGATGAAAATGTCCATATTATTTCTTTAGTAGGACGAGCCGGCTCGGGAAAGACACTTCTTTCTATTGCCGCTGGACTAGAGCAAGTTATAAATTCTCAGGCTCATAAAAAAGGATACCAGAAGCTTATTGTTACTAGACCTGTACAACCCATGGGTCGAGATATTGGATTTTTACCTGGGACCATTGAAGAAAAGATGATGCCATGGGTGGCACCGATTAGAGATAATCTTGAACATTTGTTTGGAGACAAAGCAGCCATGGAAATGTATATGGAGCAAGGCATTATTGAAGTCGAGGCCATGACCTATATTCGAGGTCGCTCTATTTCAAACGCTTTTATAATATTAGATGAAGCACAAAACTTAACAACTCACGAATTAAAGACTATAATAACTAGAGTCGGAGAAGGAACAAAAATTATCTTAACTGGAGATATACAACAAATTGACAATTCTTATGTCGATGCAACATCGAATGGGCTGGCGTATGCAGTTGAAAAATTCAAACAATATAAAATTTCTGGACATGTTACTCTAAATAAAGGGGAGCGCAGCAAACTAGCGACACTGGCGGCTGAAATATTATGAGCAGAAAATATGTCTTTGAAAAAATTAGTACATACCAAAAAGAAGAAAACCTCAACGGGATTTCAATTAAAATAAACCATGAGCTACCGGAACATATCAAAATAGAGAAAGTTATCTCTATCTTAAGGGACAGGATCCCAAGAACTTTTTTTTCCGGTATAAAGAAAATACAAGTAGAACACCTAAAGGAATTTGACGACAGAGAAGTCAACGCTCTCTATAAGGATGGGGTTCTCTATGTGACGAACAAGCAGGATAGCATGGATGACTTACTTGACGACATAGTACATGAAGTGGCTCATCATGTCGAGACAAAGTTCGTAGAAAAAATATACCAAGATGGAAAAATTAAAGATGAGTTTCTAAAGAAGAGAAAGCAGCTAGCGTTTGAATTAGCCTCAGAAGGATATGATCTACCCCCAGGATTTAAAAGTGAAATTAAATTCAATCATGAAATTGACATGTTCCTGTATAAAAGGGTTGGATATAGACCATTAAGAATGTTTGGTCTTGGTATCTTTATAAGACCTTATGCCGCAACCTCCTTAAGAGAGTATTTTGCTGTCGGCTTCGAAACTTATTATTTGAAAAACTCAGCAGAAATAAGAGACATAAGCCCTGTTCTGTTTAATAATATACATAATTTACACAACACGGTTATAGAAAGCGAGGATTCTTGGTAAAGAACCATATTTCATATTCTGAATTCCGGAATTGGAAGATTTGCCCCTATTATCGATACTTGACTTATGAAAAGAGGGTTAATCTTTTCGAGGGCAATATTTATACAGCCTTTGGTAAAGCCTTGCATGAGGTTTGCGAGAAATCTTTAACAAAGCCTGAAAACTTTTCCGGAATCAAAGACATACAAGATTCGTTTAAAAAACACTTCAGGCAGGAGTTGATAAATTTGCCGGAAGATGAACAAACTAAGGCAAAGAAAGAAAATCTATCAGAATGGGTTGAATCAGCACTAAAAATTATCCCTGAGATTTATGTTGCATTGAAAGAGAAATTTGGGGATGATTTTAAAATTAAGAAGAATGTTTTGGCTGCGGAAGAGGTTTTGATGGAACCCGCTGGCAAATACAATGACAGAAACATGAAGTTTAAAGGTTTCATAGATTTGGTCGCTGCTGATGATACTAGTGGAAAAGTTTGCATTATTGACTGGAAGTCATGTTCGTGGGGGTGGAATTCTAGAAAAAAATCAGACACGCTAGTCGCCCAACAACTAGTTCTATATAAGCATTTTTATTGCCAGAAACATAATATAGATCCCTCAAACGTCGAAACTTACTTTGTTTTACTGAAAAGAGCAGCGAAAGATGGAAACCGAGTTGAATTCGTCAGGGTGACCGCAGGCAAAAAAAGAATTGAAAATGCTCTTAACGATCTCAATAAAGCATTGCATAATATAACGATAGGGAACCATGTGAAGAATAAACTTCATTGCACAAGTTGCAAGCACAGGCCTGGGTCGTGTGAATTTTATAAAACTGAGCATTGTACATAAACAAAGGAAAAGACACCAATAATGGATAAAAAAATCAGAATCATGACAATAAGTGACCACCCCGGCATCCCGTCCGGTGTTGGTACCCAAACAAAATATGTCATTGAAGCACTGTTAAAAACAGGGAGATATTCAGTAGTTTCCCTCGGCGGCGCGATAAAGCATCCAAATTATGATATTCAAGGAGTTGAGGGTTATGAACCCGAAGATTGGAAAATAATCCCAGTAGATGCTTATGGGGACGCTATGACGGTTCGATCTTTACTATCTTCAGAAAAACCAGACATTTTATGGTTTATGACAGACCCTAGGTTTTATAGGTGGTTATGGGAAATGGAAGATGAGATCCGACCATTAATTCCAATGGTTTATTATCATGTCTGGGATAATGGTCCACCACCAAGATATAATTCTAATTTTTATAAATCGACAGATGTAATCGCTAGCATCTCTAAGGTTACCCACAATATTGTTAGTGAAGTTGCTCCCTCTATAGAAAATATTTATATCCCCCACGCAGTAAATGAGGAGCACTTTAACAATGAACTAAATGAATGGGGTAAAAAAGATCTAAGAGAGAGGCTTTTAGGTTCAGTAGAAGACAGATTTTTGGTTTTTTGGAACAACCGAAATGCTAGGCGAAAATTGCCCGGATCTCTGTTAAAGTGGTTTAAAAAATTCTTAGATGATACTGGAGCAGCCGCAACATTAATAATGCATACAGATTTAAGAGATCAGCACGGACAACCCTTAGACCACCTAGCGACTGAATTTGGTTATACCCCAGACGAAATTATTTTTTCGACTCAAAAAATGCCCATGGAAAATATGGCAGATTTATACAAAGCTGTTGATGTGACCATTAACATCTCGGATGCAGAGGGTTTTGGATTATCAACTTTAGAATCTTTGGCTTGCGGAACACCAATCATTGTTAATATGACAGGCGGTCTTCAAGAGCAAGTAACGGACGGTGAAAATTTCTTTGGGATTGGAATTGAACCTTGTTCTAAGGCAGTTGTCGGATCCCAAGAGGTTCCTTATATTTATGAAGACCGTGTTTCAGAAGAGGATGTTGTTGGTGCTCTTACTAAAATGTACAACATGTCCAAAGAAGATAGGGAAGAACTAGGAAATGCTGGCGCAAGACATGTACAAAAAAATTATAATTTTAAAGATTTTGAAAAGAGTTGGGTCGACCTAATGGATAATATCCACAACAAGCATGGATCCTACGAAAACCGCAAGAACTATAATAGATGGGAATTTTTTAAACTATGAAAAAGATATTATTTAGAGGTCCGGTTTTGACTCGCAGTGGATATGGAGAACAGGCAAGGTTTGCCCTAAGAAGCCTGCTTACACGGACTGAGGTTTTTGATATATACATTGAACCAACCAATTGGGGCAAAACAAATTGGATACATGAAAAAAGCCCGGAGACAGACCTTATCAAAATGTTAATTGATAAGCGGACAAAGTATCAAGGTGGGTTTGATGCGTCTCTGCAAGTTACGATTCCTAACGAGTTTGAAAAACTTGCTCCAATTAATATTGGATATACTGCCGGCATAGAGACAACAAAAATAGCTCCGCATTGGATTGAGAAATCAAGAATCATGGATCGAATTATAGTTGTATCAAATCATTCAAAATCTATTTATGAGAATACACACTATAATATACAGAACGAAGAAAAAGAAATAATTGGAACTCTGAAAAACGAGACCCCGATATATGCCGTTCAATACGCAGTAAGAGATGTTGAAGCAGAAAAGATCGATCTGGAAAATATTACTACAAAATTTAATTTCTTGGCCGTAGCACAAACAGGACCTAGAAAAAATCTACAACAAACAGTAGAATGCTTTTTACAGGAATTTCAGAATGAAGAAGACGTAGGATTAATTTTAAAAACATTTTCAAAAAACAACTCCTATCAAGATCGAAGGAATACAAAACAAAGTATCAGAAACTGGCTAGAAAATAAATTCCCAGATAGGAAGTGTTCTGTCTATATGCTTCACGGGAACCTAACAGAGCAAGAAATGCAGGGATTATATCAACACGAGAAAGTCAAAGCATTTATTACCACTACTCACGGCGAGGGCTTTGGTCTCCCCATTTTTGAGGCTGCGATCAATGAACTCCCAATAATTGCACCAGCTTGGTCTGGGCAAAATGATTTTTTGTATATGCCAGTAGTTAATAAAGTTTCCGGAAAGAAAAAAATAACGCCTCTTTTTACAAAAATTTCTTATGAACTTAAACCAATACCGAAGGAAGCAGTTTGGGATGGTGTCTTACAAAAAGATTCTATGTGGTGTTATCCAAAAGATAAAAGTGTTGTAAAAGCACTAAGGTCAGTATATAGCGGGTACAGCTATCATCTTAAGAACGCAGAGTTATTGTCACAAATGATAAAAGAAAAATTTGATCCGGAAAGAATGCACGGACTTTTTTGCGACGCGGTTTTGGGCACAGATACGGACCAAAAACAAACTGAGGAGAGGATTCATCTATTATGATAAAAATAGTGTATGCTAGCCAGTTCAGAGACTCTAGCGGTTATGCTGTAGCTGCGCGGGGATATCTCAACGCGCTCGACTCTTTTTTAGAGGAGAATCCTGGGGCTTTTGAGTTGAAAGCATATACTGCAATTTTATCCCCTTCTTCTAAATTAACGGAAGAAGAAAAAAATCTTCTAAACAAATATGAATTTTGTGACGATGAAGAGATAGAGGAATTTACAAATTCTGAATATTTGTTGCTGTGGCATTTTCCGCCACCGCTTGCCCTTTTCGCAGATGAAAGGTTTAAAGCATGTAAAAATTGCTCCCCTTCTTTGCGAAAAATATTATACAAAGCGGAATATAACGTAAATTTTGTAGCTTGGGAAACCAGCAAGATCCCTAAAGAGTGGCAGGAGACATATGAATATTTCCAGCCAGATAAAATTATCGTTCCTTGTGAGTGGAATAAGAAAGTATTCTCTGAGAATCATATAGGCTCTCCGTGTGATGTTGTCCCACATGTAATTGAGGGTAAATCAAATGAGAAAATTTCTCTTCAAATTCCGGTTGATTTAGATAAAAAGTTTGTTGTCTTTACAGCATCACAATGGACTACAAGAAAAGGGTTTGACAAATTAATACAAGCTTTTTCCGCCGAGTTTGGAAATTCGGAAGATGTTATACTGGTTATTAAAACTTTCGGCAGCATAACCCACAATGATGAGAGAATACGAAACGAGATTAAAGCCTACAGGAACAGCATCTTACTGAGAGGGAACAAAAAAGTAACAACAAACAATATTATGCTAATCCCCGGATTTATTTCCAATGAGAACATGGCTTGGCTTTATGATAAGTCGGATCTTTTTGCTCTTCTAAGTCGAGGGGAGGGGTTTGGTTTAACCATAGCAGAAGCCCTGTCCCAAGAAAAACCAGTCATGATCTCAGCCGAAGGCGGACATATAGACTATGTTGAAGACCAGGCAGCATTTTACGTCGACGGCATGTGGGACACATGTACTTTTTCAGTCCCGCCCTATGAGTCCGATGGAGATTGGTTCATTCCCTCCGTAAAATCAGCAAGAAAGCAACTAAGAAAAGCCTATAATATATGGAAAGAATCCCCTTCCGATTTACATAAAATGGGCGAAAAAGGTAGAAAATACATACAGGAATCCGGAGAATACAACAAGTATTCTGTCGGCAAAAAGATGTTTAATAGCTTAAAAGACGTTTTTTCAGATAAAGAACAGTCTGGTGATCCTATAAAACAAAAAGTTTTAGACATAAAGAGAGAGATTCGAAAATGTTCAACCACAGAAGAGAAGGTCGAAATTCTTAAAGATGCTTTCAGGGGCGAAGAATGTGTGATACTTGCCACTGGAACTTCTTTGACGGAAAAAGATCCTGAATATATTAAAGAGAGATTAAAAGGAAAACTGGTTTTAAGCGTAAAACAAGCTTATGATTTGTATAAAGATATATCCCATTTTCATTTCTTCAACTGCGCAAACCTTCCAATGTACAAGTCAAACACAATTCCCCAACACTATGTGTATGACCCCGGCGGGCCAATTTCGGTAGCAAGCAGTAACTATCTGCCGGGACAAAGGTGGAGTAAGTATCAGAAATACGACTTGTTTTTTAAAATTCCCATAAGAACAGAGATCAATGACCAATTTTTGTGTAAAACAGGTGAATATGAAAAATATCTATTAAAAAATACAATACAAAGACCCTGTGGTCCTGGTATAATGTTTGAGACAGTAATTTATATGGCGGTACATCTTGGGGTTAAAAAGATAACTGCCATAGGATATGATCTGTCAGATCCTGAAATAAAAAAGGCTTCTAACCATAAGCACTTTTTTGGAGACACAAAAGATTTGATAAATCGTGGTGATGTTCTAGGTTGGGAAATGGGAGCAAACATAGAAGCCTCTGCTGGGGCTTATGAGTGGCTCAAAAGCAAGGGAATCGAATTTGAACTTGCATCTAATAAAAGTGTCTTAAGCGACACAATACCAAGGGTAGAAATATGAAAAAAAGAGCTTTAATAACGGGCATAAGTGGAATGGACGGAAGTCATCTGGCTGACTTTCTTTTGGAGAAAGATTATGAGGTCTTTGGGTTTGAAAGAAGAGTTTCAACAAAAAACAGAACAAACCTCAAGCACTTGGAAAGTAAAATAGAAATCTTAACCGGCGATCTGACAGACCAAAATTCCATCGTCCGAGCCCTGAAAAAATCTAGGCCTGATGAGGTGTATAATTTAGGAGCCCAGTCCTTTGTCGGGGAAAGCTGGAACAGCCCGGAGCAAACATCTCAAGTCACCGGCTTGGGTGTTCTTAGGGTATTAGAAGGCATCAGGGAAATGGGGATTAATACTAAATTTTATCAAGCAAGTTCCTCAGAAATGTTTGGGAACACAACAAATGTTGAATATGATGGAAACAGAACAACCCTCAAAGCAAGGTCAAACGAGATGACCCCATTTTATCCCAGAAGCCCATATGGGGTTTCTAAACTTTATGGGCATTGGATTTGTAAGAACTATAGGGAATCATATGGAATGTTCAACTGTTCTGGAATTTTATTTAATCATGAAAGTGAAAGAAGAGGACACGAGTTTGTAACCAGAAAAATATCAGATGGGGTTGCAAAGATCCACCTAGGACTAACTGACTATATTTCCTTGGGGAACCTCGACGCAAAAAGAGATTGGGGATATGCTCCCGACTTTGTTGAAGCTATGTGGCTTATGTTGCAGCACGAAACACCAGGAGATTATGTTGTTGCAACTGGTGAAAGCCATTCAATTAAGGATTTTTTGGATGCCGCATTCCAAGTTGTAGGGATTGACGACTGGTCCAATCATATTGTTCAAGACCCCCGATACATGCGCCCCGCCGAGGTCGATGTTTTATGTGGCGATTATTCAAAGGCTGAGAATCTCTTGGGGTGGAAACCAAAAACAAGCTTTTCTGATTTGGTCGAAAAAATGGTCCATCATGATATTAATCTTCTTTCGGACGGGAATATTTGAATGAGTCGGTTAAAGAGAATTTTTTCTCATCCCGAAAAACCGGAAGCTTATATTATAAGCGAAATCGGCGTGAATCATGATGGGTCTCTCGATAAAGCACTGAAGCTTATAGAGGCATCCCACAATGCGGGTGCCGATGCAGTCAAATTTCAAAAACGAAAACTTGAAAATATTTATTCTAAAGATATCCTCGCTGATGCTAATAGCGCCGAGTGGACTTTTGATTATTTGATACCCCTGTTAAAAGAGGTTGAACTGTCCGAGGATGATTATAGAACCATAAAAAACAGATGTGATGACTTGGATCTTGATCTTATTATCACTCCATTTGATTTAGAGTCTGCTGAATTTGCTGCATCCATGGATGTTGCGGCATTTAAAATAGCATCAGCAGATATGGTTAGTTTTGAACTCGTAGAAAAATGTGCATCATATAATAAGCCAATCTTAATATCGACTGGTATGTGGGATAGTGAAACAATAGAGAAGTGTGCGGAAAGATATAAAAAGAAAAAGATAGATTTCTGTTTGTTGTTGGCAAATTCAACTTACCCAAGTCCTTATGAATCAATTAACTTAGGATTTTTACCAAAGTTAAAAGAGTTGTGTAATGTGGTCGGATATTCAGGACACGAAAGAGGGGTTCATATACCTGTCGCTGCTTTCGCCCTGGGCGCAAGAATTATTGAGAAGCATATAACTTTTGATAGAACCGCCACTGGACCAGACCACAAAGCTTCGATGACCCCGGATGAGTGGTCTGAGATGATTTCAAATATTCGAGACCTTGAGCTTGCTTTGGGAGAAAACAAAGAAGTAAATCAAGCAGAGACTTTGGCTAAAGAAGCATTTGCAAAATCTGCTGTTGCCGTGAGAGATCTTCCCGAAGGACATGTTCTACAAGAAGAAGACATTATATTTAGAAGCCCAGGCAAGGGATTGTTCCCTCACCAAGTAGAAGAATTTTATGGAAGAGAACTTAGCAGAAATATCAGTGAGGGGTCTTATATAGCCGAGAGTGATTTTGAAGAGATCATCCCAATCTCAAAGTGGCCAAAGTTTCATTTCTCCAAGAAGTGGGGAGTCAAGTGTCGTTTCCATGATTTTGACGAGTATAAACAAGTCAATAGTCCGGTTATAGAATTCCATTGTTCTGAGTCAGATCTAGAACTTAATTTTACCGGCGGTTCCAAAACATCGGAGCTAGTTGTTCATGCCCCAGAAATTATGGGAAGAGAACTGGTTGATATCTGCTCTAGAGATAAAAGAATTGTGGATGAATCAATAAAAATATTACAAAGATCTATTGATAAAACTATACATATTTCTCAAAATTTTCCCACTAGCAAGCCAAAACTTGTTATGCACCTCGGCGGCATGTCACTAGACATGTTGAAAGAAAAGAACCCAAACGATGAAATGGTGGGGCGAGCACTGGAAGCCTTTGGTAAATTAAATTATTCCAATTCTGACGTAGAAGTATTGCCTGAAAATTTACCACCACGACCGTGGTATCTTGGCGGACAGTGGCACCAATATGGTTTTATGCCCCCAGAGGATATGGTTAGGTTTTGCGAATATTTTGGACTGGGAATGACTTTTGACATTTGTCATGCTGGGTTATATTGCAATCACGACAACATTAGTCTTGCGGATTATGCATCAAAAGTTAAGCATTTAGTACGGCACATGCACATATCAGACGCAAAAGGAATAGATGGCGAAGGGGTACAGGTGGATGAGGGGAATATCGATTTTGAATCGGTGTTTCAGCAGATTAAAAATTCTGATACGACCTGGGTTACAGAAATATGGTCCGGACACTTGCATCACGGCGCAGGCTGCCGTCATTCTTTACACAGGCTAGGAAAATACAATCATTTATTGTGAGGAAAAAATGAAAACTTATATTATAGCAGAAATAGGAATTAACCACAATGGAGATTTGGAGATTGCCAAGAGATTAATAGATGTTGCCCAATCTTCGGGCTGCGATGCCGTAAAATTCCAAAAAAGGAATCCTGATGTCTGTGTTCCAGAACATCAAAAATCTGTAATCAGAGACACCCCATGGGGGCAAATGACATACCTTGATTATAAACACAAGGTTGAATTTGAAAAAGAAGAATATGATGTTATTGATGAGCACTGCAAAAGTAGAGGAATAGCGTGGAGCGCATCTCCCTGGGACTTAGATAGTCTTGAATTTCTTTTACAATATAACTTGCCGTTTATTAAGATACCGTCCGCACTATTAACGAACGACAAGTTGATTATCGAATCATGTAAGTCAGGGAAGAAAATCATACTATCGACAGGGATGTCGACAGAGATAGAAATAGACCACGCTGTAGCTTTATTAAAGGAACATGCAAATGAGTTTGCAATTTTGCACTGCAATTCTTCATATCCAGCGCCGCTAAAAGATTTAAATCTAAGTTATATTAAAAAACTTAAAGAAAAATATGCCTGCCAAGTTGGATATAGTGGTCATGAATTTAGACTAGGCACAACAGTATCAACGGTGTATCTTGGAGCCGAAATATTAGAAAGACACATAACTCTAGATCGAACAATGTGGGGCTCAGATCATATGTGCTCTGTGGAGCCTCAAGGGTTAATAAAATTAGTTAAAGGTGTTAGAGAACTAGAAGAATCCTATGGGGATGGAAATAAAGTAGTCACGGCAGCGGAACAAGTTATTAGAAAGAAATTAAGGAATTCTGATGGATAAAACTTGGAATCAGTGTATTAAAGTCTATGAAGCTGGCGAGTTTTTAGATTTTGATGAAGCCGAGCATAAAATATCTTTTGATAAAGTGTTTATAGAATTTAATGCTTATTCAACGAGAATTGGATATGAGCCGGAAAAAACAGTATGGTATGATTTGATTGAAGAAATTTGTTTCGGACCCGAGCAAACGTTTTATAAAAATCCTGCGGATTTTTCTTTCTTTTGTTCGGAGGAGGTTTTCTTAACAGAAAAAAATACTTTTTGGGGAAAGGAAAAAATGACAACACAATTTTCCAATATCTTTGGAGAACAAAATTTTTCTTACTCTGAGTGTGGGCAGGCTTTTGGCAGCCCGAGTATTGATTATAATAAATACAAAGGAAAGAGTATTTTAGTATTAGGAGCAGGTCCATCCGCACTAAAGGGTGGGTGGAAAGATAAAGTAGAAGAGTGTGATTTTGTGTGGTCTTGCAACAATTATCTCAATTTTTATGACCTACAGAAAAAAATTGATTTAGCTTTTATTGGCCCCACTGTTGAAATAGGTGAAGAATTTTTGAGCAGGATTTCGGAAGACAAAACAACTATTTTTTTAGAAGGAGGGGTCACTCCTTATAGAGATGAAAAATCCGTAAAAGACTTAAAAGAAAAAATACAAAATCAACTTAAGTGGATCCATTTTAGGTATTTTTCTAAGTTAGGGGCTGCGGCTAGACTTTTAGTTTTTGCAAATATGGTCGGTGCAAAAAATGTGTATTTCGTCGGTCTAGATGGCGACCCTACAGGGCAAAAACATGCTTTTGAAAAAGATAAAAACTTGAACAAAGAATCATCTAATCTAAAATACAACTTATTCCGAAGACAATATGTTTTATTGTGGGAATATATAAAGAACAATTATCCCTCAACTAAAAACATAAATCTCGGTGAAGGGCACTTGTCTAATCTTTCAACAGGTATTGTATAAGATGAAAAAAATTCAAGATGTAGCTGTGATAGTACAAGCAAGACTTTCCTCTGAAAGAGTTCCTAAAAAGATGACCAAGCCATTTGCTGGCACAACATTAATAGATATTTTTTTAGAAAAGATAAAACAATCAAAAACAATCAAACCAGAAAATTTTTATCTATCCGTTCATGAAGAAGAATTAGTTTCAATAGGAAAAAAACATGGAGTTCAAATATTTCACAGAAGTAAAGAATCTGCAAATTCTGAGGGGACACCTTTAGGAGAGATGTACGAGTGGTGGGACAAAATTCCTTTCAAATACGCTGTTCTTATCAATGCTTGCGCTCCGATGCTCAAAATAGAAACAATAGACGAGTTTATAGATAAATATACAAATTCAGATTCCGACGGCATGTTTGGAGTAATAGCAAAGAAAAACTATTTTTGGAACAAAGATGATGAAATGATAACTGAATGGCCAAAAAACCAAGCATGTATGAACACAAAGATGGTAGGAAAAACCTATGAAGCTGCTCATTGTTTATATGCTGGTCGTCTAGATAAAATAGGGAATGGAATTTGGATGGGCAATTTTAACAACCCTGGAGAGATTTCTCTTTATAAAATGAAAGAAGAAGAAGTTTTAGACATAGATTATATGTGGGAATTTGAAGCCTATGAGGCAGTATACGAGAAAGGAAAAGCAAGATGACTTCTAATGCAATAGAAATGACACCATGGGCAGTTAGAAATTGTGCAGCCGTAGTATTTCAAAAAGGAAAACTTAGTCTTGAACCATTAATACAAATGCTGGAAGCAGAAACCCCAAAAGAATACTCTGAGGAAAAAAGACAAGATTTTATTACAGAGGCAAAAGAATTTGTAAAACGCGAAGTTATAAAACTAGTAAATAAAGACAAACGTCTTTTACAGGCAGACATACCTGTTTGGGCAATCTATGACGCCGAAGCAGAAAAGATTCTATTTACACACAAAATTCAATATAGAGGATCTTTCTATAAGAAAAATCATCACTTTATGTCTCCTCCTGGGGAGCCATTTCGTAAGTGCAGGTGGGGAACAGCATATATAAAAGCTCGTATTAAAAAGTTCAAACACTTCAAGGACAGGAAACTAAGAAAACTTGACGACATAACGTTGTCTGACCCAGAATATTGGGATTCCTTCAAGGGAAAAGATGTTATGGTCGTGGGCGCAGGACCATCAGCCAAAGATGTAAAGTGGGAAAACATAGCCTATGATTATCTTTGGACTTGTAATGAATTCTATCACTTTGATAAACTGAAAAATATGAAGATAGACCTTGCATGTATGGCATCAGAATTGCAGATTCACAAAAATGAAATTTTTGAAAATGAACTAACAAGAAATCCTGATATGAAGGTAGCGTTCGAAATTGAAAGAGGATCGTTTAGGTACGACGAAGAACAATTGAGTGGGTTTTTAGAGGACCACCCAGACAGAGGGTATTTCTTCCATGGAAGATATAGGGGCGCTATTGGGATGACTGCTAGGATGGTTATATTGGCTATTGTAGCAGGAGCAAAAAACGTCTATGTTGTTGGCCTGGATGGCAGAGCAAGAGATGAGACAGACGAAACTGTTCTAAATGTTTTTAATAATAAGAAAAAATTACCAAATTGGTTTAAGAATCTTGAAGATTCTTGGCAGATACAATTGGCTCAATTTTTTATATTCTGGGATCATATTGCAGAGTTGGCAATAGAGAACGACTGTAACGTGTTTAATCTTGGGCAAGGGCATCCAGCCAATGTTTCTTCGGACTTAACAGAAGCATTTCTGCCGTGGGATGAAGAGACAAAACAATATTTGGACCAATAGAATGAAAGAAGAAGAACAGAAAGTTATTTTTATTGATATAGACGAGACGATATGTTCTCATCCTAACACAAATCCAAATCAACCAAGAGCATATTCGCAGGCAATACCTGATGAAAATAACATTCAGAAAGCTAATCAGCTATACGAAGAAGGGCACAGAATAGTTTATTGGACGGCTAGGGGCTCCCTAACAGGGCAGGACTGGACAGAAGTTACTAGAGACCAGTTGAGCAAATGGGGAGTGAAATATCACGAGCTTCGACTGGGGAAGCCCCACTACGACCTTTTTATTGACGATAAGGCGCTGAACACAAGGGACTGGAAATAATGAAAGATTTCAGAAAGAGGTGGATAACACCAGCCGACGTAGATTTTTATGGTTTCCATGGAGGCTATCATGACGGGCAAAATGCAGTAGATTACTATAACGATAATTTAGTAATTCGTCAATCCCTATACAAACATAAAAAAACAGACTTTGGACTAAAATATTCCGACGAACTTAACGAGAAAGGGTATATTAAAATGCCAAGCTTTTTTTCCGAGGAAGAAAAAGAAATTCTCTTAAGGATAAGAGATCATATGAATCACTTGGTAGATACAAACTCAAACCTCAAAAGAAGAAACGTCAGTATGGCGATGATAAATCAACCCTTGCTGAATATTCCCGATCTTTATAAAATATTGTTTAATGATAAAATATTAGAAATCACAACAGCATTTTTTGGCTGTATGCCGGCACTAACCTCAGTTGCTGCTAGAAAGAGTTTTGTCTCACCCACTCCCGCCGATTCAAACCAAATTTTTCACAGAGATTTCAACAGCCTGACGAAACAGTTAAAGATTGCATTTTATTTACACGACGTGGATGAGGAAACTGGACCATTTACTTATGTTGAAGAGAGTAATAATAAAATGCCAATGGGTTGGTGGAACGGGCACTACTTCCCTGATGAATACATAAAAAAAATATATGGGAAAGATAAAGTAAAGTTATTAACGGCTAACTTTGGCGATTTGTTGATAGCAAACACTCGTGGTTTTCACAAGGGGACAAAGCCCACCTCAAAGGAAAGGCTGGCAGTTCATGCCTGTTACATGATCCATCCGGAACTTGGAGGAAAAGGACACCAGAAAGAAACACCATCAGAAGGTTGGTTTAAAATGAGAGCCGAGGATTATGAAAATCTAAACTCACAACAAAAACCAGCCGCTGATTTTTTACAAAAAATAGATGAATAAACATTCTATACAAAATAGTATATAATGTCAACATATAAAGGAGAAAAAAATGAAACTTTCATCACAAGCAATCACGGCACTAATGATGACACTACAAAAGTGTTTAGCCGAGCAATCGGACATTACGGAGCTTTTAGCTGACTGGGATTTAGAAATTGCAGACGACGAGATCGTTGTAGCAAACCCCCCAGTAGTAAAAGCACCCGAGCCAGTATTTTTAACAGGCGAAGAATAGTGCCCAGATATTCATATATGTGCCAGCAATGTGAAGCGTCCTTTACATTTAGGCATCCGTATAAGGAAACTAAAGAAGATTGTCCAGATTGCAATACGAAGACACTAGTAAGGCAATTGACAATGCCGGCAGTTATTACATATTCCGGCGGGAATTTACCCGGAAAACAATCGACGAAGAGAAGAAACAAAGGCGAAGTGGTCACAGAGGCGATTGAAGAAACCAGGGCTGAAATTAAAAAACAAAAAAAAGCCTTGAAAGATGGGAAGGCTTAAAATGGATTTTATGTGGACCCTGATTTTAATAATCAGTATAACTCTTAATATTCTATTGGTTTGGTATATTAAGGAGATAGTCAAAAGACTCTGGTCGGTAATCTCTTCTAAAAAAGGCTTCTTGGAGGAAGTCGACGCCTATTTGGCACACTTAAAAAGTGTATATGAGATGGAGATGTTCTACGGAGATGAAACAATTCAGAATTTGATAGAGCATACCCGTCACATGTCTAACCTATTACAACAATATAAAGAAGTAGAATCTTTAATGGAGGAGGAAAACATTGACGAGACGAGCGAAGAAGAGTAAAAAGAACCATTATTTCACTAAGGTTACTGAGGACGCTATTGTGAAATATGCCTCAACAGAGGATACGACGTTGAGAACAAAATTGTATATAGAACATATACAACCAGCTTTTAATGAATTGGTAGATAAAATAGTTTTTACCTATAAATTTACAAGCTTGCAAAATATAGAATTCTTAAAAGACGACTGTAAAATTTGGCTCACTACAATCTTGAGCAAATTTAATCCCGACAACGGCGCAAAAGCTTTTTCATATTTCTCAGTAGTAACAAAAAATTGGTTCACTCATAAAGCAAAAAAGCAAACCCAAAGAGGCAAGAGGGAAATAAATTATGATAACATGATGTTCGAACTCGACGCTGTTGCTTCTTCTAACCATAGTAATAATAAAACGGAAGAAGAGGAGCGTGAGTTTTGGATGTTTCTTCTCAGAGAAATGGATCAGTGGAAATCCATACCCCTTAAAGAAAACGAGAAAAAAGTTTTAGAGGCTGTAGAAGTTTTGATGAAGAACATAGAAGACATCGAAATTTTCAATAAAAAGGCTATTTACTTGTACATGAGGGAAATAACCGGACTAAACACCAAGCAGATAGTAACAAACCTGAATAAAATGAGGGCGAAGTACAGGGTTTTTAGGCAAAAATGGAACAACGGAGACATTAAGTAGTGAAAAAAACAGCAGACCTAATAGGTAAAGCTCTCGACAACATAAAAAAAGATCGAGAAAAAACCGAAGAAATGTTAGAAGAATTGAGTTCTTATTTGGCGGGTTCTTATGATAGGTTTGCAGAGTCTGGAAATATTGCTGCGAAATATTTAGAAACCTTGCAGCGGTCAAATGAGCAGTTAGTTAAGCTGACTGCTTTAGTGCAGAAGAAAGAAGCTGCTGTCGGAGACACAAACCTGTCAGACGACGACAAAGATGAACTTTTTGAATTGATTAAGGTACAGGATGCCGGTTGATGTTCATACCATTTCTGCCCCACGCAAAAATACCAGCCGGAACCTTGAACACGATCGGAGAGCCTTTACCTACACAAATAACAGCGGATAGCCTTGAGGTAGTAGGAAACGCCAGGCAGACGGCAAGAAACAATAACACCTCTAAAGCACTATCAGGTCGACAGATATTTGTTGGCGTTGTATTGCGGGTCGATAATGATTATATTATGGCAGACCCAAATTCACCTCTTCCCGCCACACCCGTACAGCCGTTAGTTACCTACACCCCAAAAACATTAAAAGTAAGGGTTTTTATTCCAGAGATCCACGCAGCCTTTGGAAGACTTAATATTTCTTGGCCAGATAGTGAAGTAGATCATTTTCACATAGGTCAATTCACTCAAGTTATTGGTCCCTTAGACGCCTTGGGCGGAAAAAAACCATCGGTCGGAGATTGCATAACAGTTAGTATTCAAGATATTTCTTCTCAAACTATCTTGGAGGCGGGGAACATTCTTGGATATGCTTACTCGGGTAACAACGCCAGCGACATAATGCATATACAGGCATTTAAAACCTGCGCAGAACCAAGAGCAGCAGTCGCCAATGTCAATGCTAATAGTGGGCGAACCACCCCAACACCAAACCGTGCCAGAGGAGTTAATAACGAAAACCCAAATCGGGTTGGAAATGTAGAATCTAACCCACCAGCACCACCAGCACCCGCGCCACCAGCACAACCCCAGAACCAAGAACAGGGCACGCCTGGCGAGACTTCCGGAACACCAAAATGTAGAAAAGTTTATTCTATATCAGGAATAAATTCTGGACAAGAAGCTCATATTAATTTGGCGAATATGCCTGCTGGATCTAAGAGACAAGTTGAAGCTTGGGCTTGGGGTAAGAAAATTAAAATGATCACTGTTATTAAAAAATACGGACGATGGATCACTCCTGAAGTGTTCGAAGCATTTGAAAGAATGAAAGCCGCTGCGGCAGAAGATGATATCAAATTAAAACTCAACGATGGATACCGCCCCGTCGACGGACAACGCCGCTTGAGGAGAAAATTTGTTTTACCTGATCGTAGGCTGGACCTTACTGATCAATTCAACAAAAAAAAATATGCCAACTTCAATGATTTTGCAGAATATGCCAGGGGCAAGCCGCCTAATTTTAAGGCACCAATAAATAGGCCAGGTAGCGGATCCCCTTCTCACATGGCAGGTGTCGCAATTGATATACAGACTGGTATCGGCACCATCTTCAAAAGAATCAAATCAAAAGATCGTTACCCAGTATATAAGTGGCTAGTCGATAACGCCCATAAATTTGGGTTTATTCGTAACATACCAAAAGAAAGGTGGCACTATGTTTATATGGGAAAACCAGCAACAAAGCCAACAGCAAAGGTCAAAGCCGGACATTGGAGTTGGGATGATACCTTAGAGGGTACTCCGTGGCACCCAGCGAGGAGATCATAAATGTTCCAAGTCCCAGGGATAAGACTTTCAAATGACAATACCAAAGCTTTAACAAAAAGTGAATATCAGGAATTACGGCGCTCCTTGTCCTCCAATCAACAAGGGGGAGTATCAGAAACTTTACCAGAGGTTGATAGAAAAGCAAGAGAACTAAGCAGAAAACAATCAATAACAATTGATGCAACAAAGAGAGGCATTGCGTGCCGAACTCATAGTGAGGATATTCACCCCATTTATAATAAAGCCTCTGGGGAAATTGTCTATGAAGGAAAAAATAATAACTATATAGTTTTTGGTCGAGATAGACCAAGAGGCGTAATGAGTGGATACGGTGGGAGAGGAGAAGCCCAGTGTGGAATGATTGACCTCGTGGTTGGACGTCACGGAATTTATGGAGACACAACAAACGAAGACGGGCATAAAATCTTTTTAGATAATTCGCCCGAACTTGATACAGCCAGAATTTTTATTTCTCAGAAAACTGACATAGATGAAAACTTTGGTATAACCACCGCAGGAACGGTCAATTCAAAAACTAGGTCCGGCATTTTAATAAAGGCCGACGACGTAAGAGTGGCGGCTCGTGAAAATATAAAGATAGTAACAGGAGTGGATCGCTGGAACTCGATTGGTTTTCAACCCATCGCCACAGGCGGCATTCACCTAATTGCTGGAAACGACGCAGTTAATTTACAGCCGATGGTTCTGGGGGAAAATTTAATAAAGTGTCTTGGAGACGTGATGGACCAAGTAACAGATACACAGAAATTGTCGATGAATTTGGCGACGTGGGCTGTCAAGATGACCTCTTTTTTTCTGGCGCATACTCATATCACAACCGCCCCTGGGTCACCAACCCCGCCATCTATAGAAATTGCTACTGGCGTAGCATCAGGAATGCTGGTTAATGATCTGGCAACGACGATAGCTGACTCGGTAAAGAATATGACAAATCAAACAATAGACAAGGTGAAGTATCTAAAACCAGCACCTCCAATGATAGAATTTGATCATATTTTGAGCAAATACAACAAGACAAATTAAAGGGTTTATAAATGTTATCTTCAGGAGAAATGAACATAGTGAATTTAAACCCTTGGAGGTATCAGGACCAGGGGAATGACCGCAGATGGCGAGCGCCCAGAAGCCAGCCAAATATGGAGGGCGAAATTGATAGAGATTATTATGATGATGCAATAAACCCCAGAAATTCGCTAATAATCGATTATATACATTATTTTGTCTTGACACAGGGATTTTATCCCGTTATAGGGCAAGCTTTGAAATCAGGCGGACCTTTGTCTGCCGAAGCTTGGGCTGCTGCGGGGAACGAAGGTCCTCTTCCTGCGTGGTTCAATAAAATTACTCCCACGGATGCATACGCTTATGCGGCTTTATACCCACAAAACATCATTATAAAGTCAGACCCATCCCTGGTCAAACTAAACAGTTTCAACCCCGACTTTTTACACTTCAGTAAGACACCGGAAAGTGAAGCCAGAGAACTCGTCTTTGTTTTAAATGTAGATGATCAGCCGGCTACAACAAACACCACGAGACTGTCACAATATCCAGAAGGACAATTAAATTTAGGAAGAGGCGAGGACTGGCTGTCCTTTCAAAGAAAAAAGAAAGCCGACATTGAATGCCGACTAGAACAACTTGCAGATAACGAAGAAAATGCAGAAGACAGAACAGACATGCAAGCTAGAATTCGGGAAATTGACAGATTGATTGGAGAATATGAAAGAAACAAAATATCCGATTCTGTCAAAAGACTATCGTCAGTGAGAGGGAGACTTACTCCTGAATATGTTCGTGTTTTATTCGACTTATACGTTCAGCCAACTCCTGAACAAATAGAGGACGGCTCAGGTCCTCCTGAAATAGACCTAGTACAAATCACAGATTCTGAAAATTCTGCTGATATAAATAATGAAACATTATCAACAGTGTCACAAAGAGTCAACTTGGAAATGGACCTGATAGATTGGTGGGTAAATTTAGAGCCGTCGGGAATTACAAGTGCCGTCTACTATAACCCTTTAGACTCCGATCCTGCTTCTACACAACTGTTTGGAGTGGGGCATTACTATTATATCCACAACACCGGCGTTTCAGACACCCGTGCGTTTGATCGAGGATTACGAGAAGGCGACGTTTCCATACGAAACAATTTTACAACAGCACTGAGGACCGGGGTTGAAAAAATCCTTCAGAAGATAGGCAAAAAGACCGCTGCAAATATTAGTACTATCTTGGGAGGAGGACAATCCAAAGCATCTTTGTCAACCAAGAAAAGTACTAGACCCGGCACTCCATGGTTATATTCTGTAAAAATTCCTCTCTCTGTTCTAGAAGAATTGCCTTTGGCCGTCACAAAAGGGCTCGGGGGAACAATTTCTGCGTATAGGGCAGCCCACCGGCAAAAGAGGCTCAATGATGCCGTACAACACAAGGTATCTTATAAGATTTCGGGACTAGAAGAAAGAATGACAACAGTTTCGAATACACTGGCAAGGTATAATGCGAAGATAATAATGTCTGGAGCGACGATCAAAGGGTTCTCGTTTCGTCAAGAGTCAATAAAAATAAGAACAGTGACGACGTTGGTTCATCGCCTTTTATCGCTAAATAACCTAAATTCAAACGAAAGAGATTTTGATGCCATAGAAATACTGTTGAATGCAGATTATCAGCCATTGGGATTTTATTACAACGGATCTTTATATACAAAAGGGACAGGTGTTGGAAGTTATTTCATTTTAAGTAATGAAGAATTTGAAAACGTTTTAGGACGAGAACCAGACAATGACCCTTGTGATATAGCAACATCAACACCAGTTACTTCTTATGGGGTTTATAATGTATTCGCTGGGTTTATACCGGCAACATATGGTTTTATTTTATATGGGCAGGAAATTTACAAGCTCGCCATTTCACAAAGAAACCCTATGCCATGGTCTGAATTTGTTACTTCTTATGTGATACCCCCACCTAAAATAATACCAGCCAGTATTGAGAATATAAATTTTTCAAACATTGAAGACTTCTTGAACGCCTTGGATCAAAAGCTGCAAAAAACACCAGAGGATGTTTTTCAGATGAATAGTAATCTGACTTTTGGTCCGTCCAACCTAGGAGCTTCCCCGGCAGCAATACTTGCAAACAGCCAAGCTTTGGCTATTAATGGTATAGGCGATTCGCTGTTGTCATGCGAGAATATACCAACATATGCCCAACAAATTTCCGGGTACTTAGTGGGAGCCATTCGGCAAAACCCAACGGCGTTTCATCAAATCGGGTGGGAAAAGATTTTAGCCATGTCCTTTCGGATAGCAATGAATTATGTTCATAAAGCCATTCAGGATTGGATTGCCGATCAAACTCAACAACAACGAGAACCATGCCCCGAGGTCTTAGAAAATTTGAGCCCCGCCATCGCTGGACAATTGCAACAACTGGTCCAGGCTTCAATATCCCAAGGGGGGCGTGTTAGACCAGCCGCTGCTCTGAATCTTGCCTCAAAGATTGTTGAGGAGCAGTTAGAATGTTTGTTGGGCGGCGTTGGTTCAAATATTTTATTGGCTATCCAAAACCAACCCGGAGGACCTTGGAAAGAAGGGCTCTTGATGGGCTATGAACTCACCAGTAAATCTATGCCAAAAGTTACCTTACAAAAACTAAGCTCACCTGGCGATTTTATGAAAATTTGGGGCAAAAAAATATTACAACTACTTGTTGCGGCACTGGTACAGTGGATTATCGTTGAGATCGCCTCGACTATACAAAAAGCAATTGGATGCAAAGATCCTATAAACCTTGATAGATTTGAGGATGCTTTGCAGAGTGGGGACTTGGGAGAACTTTATGCTGAATTTTATGGCGAGGCAGATTTAAACCATGTCCTTGATGATTCTGGGATTGTTGATTTTGTTTCTATAATAAAAGAACATATCACAAACGAAGACTCTTCGCTTCCCACTCAAATCCAGGCTAGGGAATTTCACGACGACGTATCAAAGATGACAACAGCCAGAGAACTGACTGGATTATTGGAAGGGAAATACTCTTCCTCGGATAGGCTTGTATTAGAAATTCATGGAATGGTATATACAAGACATAATGGCAGAGTCTCCGGTGAGTCTTTAGAGCGAGGAGACGTCGTTTATTCTACACTTAAGATTACTCCTGATAATATAATATCATATCTTAAAGCTTTGGGGGATAATATTCCCAAGGCTGAGATACAAAAAGCATTTCAACCGCACCGCCCCATAGATGATTCTGAGTGTGTCCCCGCCGGACAGACACATTATGAACTTTTAAGAGGGGCAGGGTTTAGTGTGGGGGAGATATCAGAACAAGTTAATGAAAATATGTGCGCCGCCTTAGAGACGCTGGATAACTTTTGCGGAAGAAACGACCCAGGAGCCCTAGAGTCTGCATTTGGGAACTTTATAAGAGACGCAGTTATAGAAACAATGCCGGAGTGGCTTACATCATTTCTAGAAGATATTCTGAATTTGAAAGACGAGGCAAGAAAAGTATCTGCTCGTATTACCACTCAGTTGGGCGATTACGATCCTCCGGGGCTTGTCGATATTACAAACGATGGTGATAACCCTGAAACACGAAATTTTAAAGAATTTGGACTTGACTATGTTATTGACCGCGATCATTTCAAGATTGGGAACTTATCTTTGGAGGTTTCCGAAGCGGGCGAAGTCACTATAAAAAACACAGAAACAGAACAGGTTTTAGTTTCTCTGAGAAAAGAAAACAACTTCAAATTTTTAAGAGCACAGCGGCCAACAACTCGGGAAGAAAATGGCAACACCATAAGGCGAGGTCAAAACTATACTGTACCTGCACAGATATGGGATGTGCTCCCAAAAAACTTTGAAGGAAGTCTTAGGCAAAGAATGGGCGCACAAAACGGCTTGCATTTTGAGCCAGCACGAAGACTAAGAACGTATTACTTTACGCACATGAATGGGGGAAATGACCCCGGACCAATATTCAATTCAGTAAGCCATACAGCACCCTTTGCAGATTTACTCACTTCTTTCTACCGTCGAGAGCCTGGCAGATCCCGAAAGAGGCTTGTACATGAAAAGCTGATTGAAGCCCTAATGCTACCGAACCAAGAAGATCCCTGCTTGGACCTTGCTACGAGGACGAGAGGAGAAACAGCCTTAGAGGCGATAAGGGTCAGGGTTGTCAATTATCTTCTTAATGTCGCACCAATAATGAATGGGTATGCATTTGGGAGTTCCATGAGTAAAGTAATTATCGTCGAATACCTTTATAACGAAATAACAAAGGATTTTGAGCAAAAAGGAATCTTAAGAGATATACTGGAAGCCTGTAGAGATATTGCTAAGGTATTTAGAGAATTTGACGATATAAGAGATATACCAGAGAATACAGAACAATTGCGGGCGATTGTCTATCGACTGTATAGTGAAAGTTTGCGTAAGATTTCCGTAACAACTCCGATGACGATGACCACAGGAGACCAGCAAGATTTGCTCACTCGAATGAGTCCAAGGCTCGACAACAACGGCGACCCTATACCGAATTCATCTCCTTATGATCGTTATTCTAATGCGGGAAACGCGCACTCCCTCTTATATGGGGTGTTGGTGGGACTAGGCGCAACTCCCGTCGGCAACCGCCTTGCACCAAATTCTTGGAATTTGCCGGAAGGCGTTCGGAGAGATAAGTTTATGGAACAAGCCCGTGATCTTTTACAATATTATCTCCCTGTTGATGCTATTATAGCGTTACAAATGATCTACCTGGATAAGTTTTATAATCATATAGACCTTGCCCCTCAGCTTGAATACTCAAAGAGCAAGAGAGTAGAACTGTCGGACATCGCCTTCAAAAGCGCAATTGATCCGCAGTTCTTCCCTAGATTATCAACAAGATTTACGCAACTACCTGTTATTGTTGGCGACGACAATTATTATAGAATAAGCGATATATTGAATGCTATAAAATATCACCTTGTAAGGGCAGACCAATTAATAACTAATCAGCGTCCTCTCTTTAATAGCATAAAGAGAACAGAAGCACAAATTAAAATAGAAGAAAGAGAAATGTCTTGGTTTAGAGGCGAAATGTCGGCAGGCGTCATGGGTACAAGAATCTTTTCAGGACGAACTTACCATGACGATATTTTTGGACCAGGCAACCCTCGCTATGCAGAACAGATAGAGCGCAGAGCAACAGATAAAGCTTTTCCATATACGCCCCATGAAGATTACACTTCAGGCAACATTGATTATCCGAAGTTTACGGGGACTCTTCTTGCACTCGCCTCCGAACAACTCCTCACCAGTGGTCATTATATTCAAAATTTTGAACGAGGTGCTTTATTGGAAGGAGCAACTACTCCCGACCTTGGACCAGGAGGAAATTTAAGAGGACTTTGGGAAAACCGTGCCTGGGCGAAACACAAGCGCCGAGATTCTTTCGGATATGTTCTACT